>Ga0116227_10006056_pt1 | contig 24845 bp, 19 predicted proteins | sample S1TSphgellanicum_FD_89693 | JGI IMG/M metagenome (GOLD analysis project Ga0116227, IMG submission 89693) | Host-associated microbial communities from peat moss isolated from Minnesota, USA - S1T2_Fb - Sphagnum magellanicum MG | ecosystem: Host-associated > Plants > Peat moss > Unclassified... | reverse complement strand
TTTTTTTTTGGAGGTCTTCGTAGTTGGGGGTGGGGGTTTTGTGTTTGTTGGGGGAGACGCGGGGGGGGGGGGGGGGGGGGGGTGGTTGCGCTTGGTGAGTGAGCTGGGGGAACCCTAGCATGTTGGGTTGCTTCAAGGGTTTTGCATCTGAGCTTATGTTGAGAAGCAAAGCTAGAATGTAACTTACCCAAATCAATCAATCCAGCTCTCACTGGATTCTCAAGTAGAAGTAGTCATTGTAAGCAATTCTTCTCCTAGGGTTTTGTGATTTCTCTCAGAGAGTGCCTTTTTTTGTGCCTAGAAGTGGGGAAAAAGTCCTTTGTGTTTTTCCTCTGCAAAGGGTAGATATTGAATCTCATCCTCAGGTTGCCCAGTCGTTTTAATAAGAAATAGAACTTCAAGACTCTTTAGGTTTAGTACCCATTATAGTGCATTGCTTCTGTTGTCTGTCTATCTTGCCTCATTTCTTCCCCTTCTTCTTCAGCGGTTTCACTAGATGAGCTTGCATTCTTTGCCATTATCACAAAGCTTACAGAAGGCACTCAGAGTCTGTTGTTTGCTTTTTTATCTTGATTTTTGTGACCATAGCTTAAGCTTGCCATGATGTCTTCTGTGCATTGTATCTTCTGTGATATTGGGGTTTCGACAGAGTTTTTCTTTGATCTCTTTGTGTGTCCTTACTTGTTGATCTCCAGATAGATGCAGGGTGTATTGCATGCGGGGTACTGCCGCTGCTGGGCAAGAACCAGCACATGGAGCAGCAGTTTGTGGAGGGATGACGAGCTCCTGAGAATTGGACAACCATCTTCTTCCCAATGTGGAGCAAGGTAGAGCAACCATGGACACACAACAAGCTCTGGATGCTCTCACTGATCACATGGCCATCTACCATCGATGTGCAGAACGATTGAATTTGTCAAGCCCTGCTGGCACCTCTGCTGCAGCATCACCTAGTCCTAATTCCAAATTGGAAGGCAATAATACAAGGCACAGGGTGGTGCAGTGGATGTCAGGGCTTACAATTGGACAGCGCAAGGCTGTGCTCACAGTAGTTGACAAACCATGGGTTTCACTTCTGCTGCAAATGCAACAGAAATTGTCTACCCATGGCCCTGGAAACTTCATCATTCTCCCTGATGTTCCTTCTCTGGACAGTTCAGCAAAACCAGGTACTGGGAAATCCCACAAGGGGCAGGAGAAGAAGGGGCGGGTGTCATCACGACGATCAGGGGGGCCCCATAAGCTTGTGAGAAGCAGCAGGGATTTGTTGGAAGTCAATAATGATGATAGCAGCATTGGCCCTGGAAATAATATCAAAATCACAAATCTGATCTCAAATCCAGCATCCTCCTCTCTACAAACATCACTGCCAGGACTCTGTTACCGCAAGGCAAATGGGCTTCTGGCAAGGTTAAGCAGCCAGGAACTTGCAGCGGACACACTCATCACAGGTGTGCAAATCTTCAGTTCTGAGGATGGGGAGAAGAGGCCAATCACAGCTTCTGGGGTGACGGCTTTTGATTCGATGACCATAACTGACAAGTTGGTTGAGAATTTGGAAAGGTTTTTGGCACTGATGGATGAGGTTTCATATGGGCTATTTTTGGTGCATCCATTGGAATCAGTTGCATCACCGTGGGAGGAGATGCCATGGTTGCAGGTTCAGGGCTACTATTCAATGGCAGCATTCATAGCAAACAAGCTTGAGATTGCAATATGGTCATCCTGGATTTGTTCTGGGGTTGGGAAGCGACCTTCAAGAGGCGGTGTCCGAGGGAGCAAGGTTAGTGAACCTGTGAAGAACAATTCTGGTATGGTAAAGGCGGCTGATGTGTCAGAGACAGCCACCATTGCACAGAGTATATACAGGCGGCGACAGGGGTGTTTGGATTGGTGGAATGAGGTTGGCAGCAATGTGAAAGAGAAAACAGTGAAGGTGGCACTGGCAGCTGCTACAAAGTGTGAGGTTAGAATTCTTTCAATATCTTGCCAAAAGTGCTGACAGTCTTTACAGAAAAGGAGGGAAGATGTCTCTCTGGGTTTATGTGGAATTTCAATGTGCTACTGCAGGTTTTGGGGGTTGTCGCAGCTTCGGCCGAGAATGCAAAACAACACAGCAAAACCATTGTAGAGACAAGAGATATGTTTGGAGACTGTTTAGAATTGGGGACAATCAGGGGGAGAACTGTCAGAAAGAGGACTCTTTCAGACACTGAGTGTGAGCTGCAGGGCAGACATTTGATGCATGATGCAATTGTGTCCAGTGTATTACCAGTGCTTTCTGGCCTCAGAGCACTGAAAGAGGTTGCAGAGTCTGGAATTCTTTCAGCAAGTGCAAGCAGCCATAGATTGGAAAGCAAATCATTGTTTTACAGCACGTTGAATTCTGTTGACACAATGCCAGACCGTGTGAGGCGCAAGGCTAGAGATGTGTTGACAAGGGTCATGGCTGATGCTATTGAGCTTGAGCTTCTAGGAGGAGAGGATGGTGCAAAACTGCAGGGTGGTGGTGGCAGTGGCAAAAGTGGGGAAGTAAAAGGAAGCAAGGAGAGGAAGAAAAGGAGGAAACGGAGGTCAACCCAGAAGGTTCTTCCACAAGATCGGGAGGATTCAGGTGGTGCTGCTCCCATGAAGGCTCTTGAGGTATTTCTCACTGATCATTGATAAGACATAGCCTGTGGGTATTGTGATTAGGGTTTGTTGAAGTTGCTGATGACGATGAGTCTTTGAATTATTGGCTGTCTTCATGTTTGACCAGGAGGGGGATCAGATAGTACAAGGGGATTGCAGCAAGCCGCCTCTGGCAGACCGACAGCTGGGGATGGAACCTGATTTGCAGACTAATTTCAGCTTTGGGAAACCAGTCAAGTCAAAAAAGCAGCAAGGCTACAAGTCCAAAGCCCATAAAGAAACAAAAGCACATCATCCAAACTCGGGAGAACCTCTGGACTATCATCACCAGAATGGCAACCACCATGAGACTAGAATGCCACTGAAGCCAAGCAAACTGCATACTTCTTCCTCTAGGGGTATTGCCTGCTTGGAGGATGTGGATGTCGCCACTTGTGGACAGGAAGGTGAGGTTTGCAATGAAGATGACAAGTCCAACATTCTGAAAGTCTCTCAAGGAGCAGTCAAGGTTCCAGCATGTGTACCCAAACCCATCTCTGGTGGTGAGGTGGATAACACAGCTGCTGTTGGCAATGCTCAACTGCAGAAGCAAACTGAGGAATGCAATGTTTTGTCACCTGTGGGGGTTAAAGAACTTAGCCGGAGGCAGCTCAAAGCAGGTGAATTCGCGAGTGAATCATCAAGGATGGAAATGAAGAATGGAGACTTTTATTTTGAGGGTAGAACTGATTTGGGTAACTTGTCAGAAGAAAGCAGAGTGAGCCTTGCACCACTGATGCTGCAGTTTGGTACTCTAGATCTGGGTATGGCTGACAATGCTGAGGATGTGACCATGTCAGACCATGCTTTACATCTTGGGGTTGACACTCCTCAGGTCTTCAACCAGGACCCACAAACTCCTCTTCATAGTTCTGACATTGAAAGTGTTAACAAAGCCAGTGGAGATGATGGCAATGCTGCTGAGATGTCAGTTGAAGCACAAAGAACAGACCAAGAATGTGGGAGATCTTTAGTATCATCTGCAGCTGATTCTTTGGTCATGGAGAATGGGGTTCCAACTAAGACCTTGCAATCAGATGTTGTCCCTGTTGCAAATGTGGCTAATGGAATTGCTTGCCCAACAACAACAGGCTTCTCATTCAATGAGGAACCACTACTTGTGCACAACTTGAAACCAGTGCCACTTCGAACACAGCAAACTGCTCCTTCTTTTGCACTGTTCTACTCACATGAATGGCCAGGATACTCACAGGTGCGTGTCTCAGGTGGCAGAGTGCAGCCGACAGCGACAGAGAGGCTACACCTGGATGTCATTCATGACTGGCCTAAGCGCATGGGAGGATCTCCTGTTGCTTTGACCACCAGGAGTAGTTTGCCCCAGCCAGCACCAGTGAGTTTAGAGTGGCCCCCATTTGTGCAATCTGGCTACAGCTTGACACCACTGGTTGAGTATTCTAACCTGAAGGAGTCTGGTGTTCTTGCCTTCTCCCCATTTTCTTCCTCTGCCTTTCCTTCATGTGCACCTCCAACCAATTGGCCAAATGGGCATGGGAGGGAGGGGGGGCATGGTCCTGATTGTGACGATCGAGGCACAGATGATACGGATCTTGAAGTACTAGAATCGTATGCTGGTGATTTTGATGACTTTGATGGATACATGGTGTCAGAGGAGGAAGTGGAACAGCGATCCAAGGATGTGAATCAGGTGAACGTGGAGGATTTCAACCAGATCTTTGGTGGAGGTGTACTGTATTGGAATTCAGCTGATTATGCCGGGATGGGTTACTCCCGTCCTGGTTCCATGAGTTCTGATGACAGCTCCTGGGCACGCCGGGAGGCTGACTTGAGTGTTGTTCTTGATGATATAGTAGGCTTACACCCACTCCCAGGCCCATATAGGAGCAAAGGGTCAACAAGCTCAAACCTGTCCAACATATCTCCTTCACAATCCTCATCTTCGCTTCCTCTGTCTTTTGAGCATATGAGTGCAACGCAGGTGGGCCAACGACGGTGTCTATCCAGATCCGTGGGGAATGACTTTCCTGGCAATTTTGTGGCAGCACCTGATGATGCTCAAGCAGCTGGACCCACTGTTGGTACAACAATTGGAGTAGTGGATGGAATGATGAGTGATGGTTTCATGCCAAGACTAAGGCCAATAGTTGTTGTCAGGGATCCAGGCCTTTCAAGAACAAGGGTCAAGAATGAGGCTAGAAGTCCCCATATTGGGACACGTGTAACAGGGGATGGATTAGGTAATCAGAGGCGGCGTCCATCGCCTCCTGTCATGCGACATGCGCCTCCCCCTCCTCCACCATCTCCCGTTGCAGGTCTAAAACGACGAAAGGGGTGGATGTCAGCCCGTTCTGGGAGCTCAAGCCCCCGTCATTGGGGTCTGACCAGCCGGTGGAACAAGGAGGACATGGATGGATTGGAAGCTCAACTCATGAACCGAACCTCTGATGGTGTAGTTGGAAATGGACAGAGGAGAGCATACCTGACAAGCACTCCACCAATGCGACCGCTGTCGGGCGCTTTACTTCGAGAGCACTTGGTTGCCCCATTTGCTCTAGATCAGGAGCACATGGTTTGTTCCTTGGGCCTTCAAACCTTTTATATATCATTTCATGTGATGCATGTTCCAGCAAGTTTGAGAACTAGTGCAAGGTGTGTCTTTCAGTGAGAATGTCCAGATACACTCTGAAGGCATATGTGTTGTGATGTGCAGCCAGATACAGCTTTGCCAATGCAAAGTAGTGTATTGTACAATAAGAATCCAACAATGCATCTTGCTATTTCTCTATTGCACACTGCCCTCCATAAGGAAATTGAATCCTTTTGTGCACAGGTATGTGATTATTACTAAAGAGTGTGTATGTGGGAGGGTCAGAGAGAAAGAGATAGAGTTTTTTTTCTAGTTCGGCTTAGAAACACAAAATGAAGCTCATGGGTATCAACAGTCGAAAGTGGGTTCATTTGCTACTTATCAGGTTGCCAATGAGAAACGGATGCGTATGCCTTTCATAAACACTGCAGTGAAGAAGGTGGCACATTCTCTGCAAGTTCTATGGCCAAGATCACGGACAAAGATCTTTGGTTCTAATGCAACCGGCCTTGCTCTCCCTAGCAGTGATGTTGATCTGGTTGTCAGCTTACCCCCTGTGAGAAAGGTGAGTAACAGCAAAACCCATGGTGATTGATGACTGCAGATCTTGTCTCTGATCACATTGCTGTGTGTTGCTTCATGAAGTTGTTGTCTGCTGCTTAGGATTGTATCACTTGTTTCAGGTCACTTTTGGGTTTTAGGGGTTAGGCCTTTTGTGGGCTTAATGGTTATGGTGAAATGGGACCTGATGAGATGCACTTGGTTCCTTTTTCTCCTTGGATGCTTGCAGGCTCGGGAGCCAATCAAGCAAGCTGGAATCTTGGAAGGCCGTATTGATGGCATCAAGGAGACCTGTTTACTTGTAAGTCTTTAAATCTTGGCTACAACTGATGCTTGATATTTTTTTCTCACAATATAGAATGCCCAATTTGAGTTCTGTGTACTACAGCAATGAGAGATTGAGCAATCTGTGTTTCATGCAGCATGCCGCACGGAATCTAGAAACTCAGGATTGGGTGGAGGTTTTACAGGTCATTGAACACACTATGGTAATGCACTACTCTCTATATGTCGCCTTATTGATGTGGTTACAAAAACAATGTGGATACAGTCTGGTATTTGTTCACAAATCAATTTCTTCTTGAGAAAGTTTATGCTGGCAGGTACCCATTATACGGCTGACGGCACACATTCTACCACATCAATGTGAGCTTGGGGACAGCAAACCAGTCAAGGTTCTGGGTGAGAAGGAGAAAGGGAAAGCATCCTCACCAGTAGCAGCAAACTGGAAAGGTGCAGAGGTGTTAATGACCTGTGAGGGGCCAGCAGAAGATGTAGTTAGTCAAGTGAAGGGTCCATGGGGATCTGAAGCAGATCGTCAGTTTGTGCGACTCGATATCAGCTTTGAAGCTCCAGCCAACACTGGCCTTCGCACTGCTGAATTGGTATTAGTTTTTAGAGCTTTTCCTCTGCAGATATATTCACTCCTGCCATTCTTGCTTTCGGGGGGTTATACTAATGCAGCTGGTGAAGCTTGCTTTTAGTGTTTTATGGTGCTGAACATGCATTGGTGATGAGATGGGTTTGGACAGGTTCGGGAGCTGATGGGTCAGTTTCCACCTATCACACCATTGGCGCTTTTGCTGAAGCAGTTCCTTGCTGATCGAAGCCTTGATCATCCTTACAAGGGTGGTCTCAGTTCCTACTGCCAGGTGAATGGAATTTTCCATGTTCCTTAAAACAGTAAATTTTGGCAAGAGAAATGAGCTTTCATCTGGGTGTTTGCACGAGCAGGAACATGATATGAATCTTAGTGATGCATCAAGCAGACTGACTTACATACATGTTAGATGCAATCTGTAAGTCTTTCTGAAGAAGAAAATCTGAGCTTCTTTCTCTGCATCTGGCTATGGCATTGAACATTCTAGGTATTGCTCATTACTCGATTCCTTCAACACCAGCAGCATCTTGGACGGCCTCCTTCCAGCCAGGTATATGCATCAATGTATTTTGTTTTTGAGTGCAGAATATCTGTTGTGTAACATTGTCCAAGTAGGCATTGCTGCATTGAAGACTGTTGTGTTTTTTTTTCTGTGGGATGTATACATTAGTCATTGTTTTTGTTTGTGCAGAGTCTTGGGAGCTTGTTTATGGACTTTCTGCACTTTTTTGGGTAATGCTCTCTAACTGTCTCTGGGAATTCCCTTTGCATTATGTACTTACCATCATCTTTACAGTACAAGTGCAAAAGGACCTCGAATTGTCTATTTAAATGAAGCTTGGCTTGAAATTCATCACTAACACTGGCTGTGGTGTGGAAGGTGTGTATTTGATCCTCGACGTATGTGTGTTCGCATTCGGGCTGGGGGAATGTATGTGAGTCGCGACCGTGGCCTCAGGTACTTTTTGATGATACTTACAATGGTGGTGTGATTCTTCTTTGAGGTTCATGCATGCAATCTTAGTGGAACTCTTTACAAAGATTCTGGGTTCAATGCTGCAATAAGGGTGGACTTGATCCAATTGGGTATTTATGCACTTCACTGTATGCAATTTTTGCAGCATTGATCCACTTTACATAGAGGACCCATTTGACTTTGAGAACAATGTGGGGAGCACTTGCTTCCGGATCCAGCAGATTGTGAAGGTGCAGCAGCCTCTCCTACTCCATTTCTTGATACAAATAAGCTGTTGTTTCATGGACAAGTCATTTGAATGTTGGTTGTGTGTTGTGAGGTTTTTTCTGTTGGAGACAACAAGGTGTAAAAGTCTGCAATGCATGTTGGAGACAGGCGTTTGCAGATGCATATGCTTCACTGGAAAAGGAACTCTTTGAGGGCTCTTTGGATGGGACAAAAGCTGGAGAGAGCTTCACTCTTTTGCAGAAGATTCTGCCCAGCATGGCTGGAAAGTGAGGAGGTTCACCCAGGAGAGAGAGAGAGCTACTCTGCATTTCCCTTGCTGTGGCAACACACAACTAGGGCGCAACTAAGAGGTTGGTCTCAAATTTTTTCTCACAGTCATGTCATCTACATGTCACTTTGTATCATTGGCTGGAGTTTGATAGACTATGGTGGTCAGCATGTGATACTTCCCAACTGCCTCTACTTCATTCTCATGATTTGTCAACCTGAATGTTGGGAGTTCTGAGGGTTTAGGGATTGGATCTAGATCTTTTCTCAGATGCTGTGCTTTCATTTTTTCAGGTGGCAGTAAGACTGTTTCCTGTCTTCAATCTGTTGCAACACTTGGTAATCAGATCAACCGTGTACTCAACAAGGTTCAGGCACACCTAGCTGGGCACCTGTGGTGATTCAGTATTCTTACATGATGTAAACCCAATGCTTCTTTGTGTTCAGAGATCCCACCATTATCCTGGACAATTTACCAAGGTAGCAATACTCAAGAGCGAAGGGGTCAAGGAAAACAGAATCAATCTGGAGAACATTCTTCTTGCTCTTGCAAATCATGAATAAGTTGTGTGATAGACACACAGGCGCTGAATTATGAGTTAAATCTTTACCAATCAGATACAGTGAAAGACAAGCATATGATTGTGGACCCATCTCAACTGAATGTGCTCTGTCTGATTGGAGATGGAAACAGTGCCCTTCATTGACTCAGATGCAGCTTCTGTGTACAAACCAGAGCTGTCAAGTCATACTTGTAGAGCCGAAGGGGAGAAATGTGTCCTGTTGTGGTTATTAGCAGAATTTGACAATCTTGGGTGCTTTTTTTGCTATGGATTTTCAACCAGGTAATTAGATCTTGTTCTCTTGCAAACAAGTTGATGTGATTGATGAGGTACTGTAAATGGTACTTGAGAAAGAAGCTTTATCAAATTGCAGAAGCAGTAATACTTCCTGCAAACCCAGCTTTTGATCAATTTCACAAAGTTTTAAACTTTCATAATACAGACATACATCAGACTCTGCCATGAATTCATCTGGTGGATGGTTTCTTGTTATTTTCAATTTGTTAACCTGTTGCCATTGCAAAGTGTGGTTTCAAGATGTCTATAGTTTCTCAATCCAAACTGATTCCTAGAACCACAATTCAATACACCCACAAGGCCATTTCCTATCCAACATGTTGAATGTCAGCAAAGGAAATTCCCTTGACAAGAAGGAAATGGATATCTTCCACCTTTCTCCAGGGCACAATGCAGGTCTTCCTTTAAGAGAGAGCTTCTCAATATCTGGAGCCTCATGATGGGATGTAAAACCTGGATGATAATGAAACTGTGCACCACCACCAATCCCTTACTCCCAACTCAAGCTCCAAAATGCTAGCAACAAATACAACAGACACCAACTATTTCACACTCTTCTACTAACTCTCACACATGGATCATTACCACAGATCCCAGATATTATTCTCATGGTTAGATTTGATAAGCTCGTCATCAAAGAAGAATGTGAGGCAGGGTCTGGAGTCGGCACCCATCTGAAAGAGAATGCTAACTAATTCACCTGCTTTGTATAGTCCCTATGCGCATCCTGAAATTTTTCTCCCTGACAGACAGTTGCATCAGTTTTTCTTCAGCACCTGAAACTCAGTAGTAAGATGCGGGGTGCCAAAAAAAAAGAAAAGCCCCTTTCACAGATCACCACAATTAGATGGGTAACAGAAGCACAACAATCCAGAGAAGCATCATGTTCGAGGACCACAAGAGATGGATGAGTAACAACAAAAATCACAACAATGTAGAGAAGGGTTAAATAGAAGCAGTTAGAGCACCATTAACTGGATTTTAGAGAACCAATGAAAACATCTCTCTGTGAAAGCATAATAAAAAGACTAGGAAAGAAAAAATCAGACACTCTGCTTGCACAACTTTCACTGCAGCACAGCAGCCAGTTTAGTCTGCCACCTTCTAAACCCTAGACCCAACCACCACCAGCTCACAGGAAGTAACTGGCATTGATTTCAGTCTGGAAAATGCACCTAGGAGATCCAAAGCCCATCGAGTTCTGTTCTAAGCACCCAAAAATACCAGATCACACCAAAAGGAAAAGAGCTCTCGAAGAAAGCAAGTAAATGCGAAGAAAAGAACGAAGGATTGAGATCATGAGTAAGAAAGAAAGATCGAGAGCAAGCGACAGAAGGGGCAGAAGGAGCACGCACGCCGTCAGCTCTCTGTCTTCCCTCTACGTGTTTATATGGAAGAAGAAGTAACGGTGAGAGGAAGGAAGGCAAACCCTAGAACCCCAAACCCTAAAATACTTTGCGAAGATCCTTGTCCGAGACTTTCATGTGAGACAAGGAATTCTGAATCTACTGTAAGAATATCAGCTATGTGCCAATATGGGCGAGGGAGATTACAGAGAAGAGAAGATGCAGCAGCAGCAGCAGCAGATTTGAGCTACCTGCAATCGTACGGGAGGCTACCGTCTGGATAGAGAGAGAGAGATTTGCTGGAAGAAGAAAGAAAGCGGCAACTGAAGATGAGGGCGAGCACTTGTGCTCCTTTTTCAAGCTCTGCACTCTCGGGCATGAAACTATGCACCATACCTAATTCCCACAAACTGTTGGGTATCACAAAATCAGCACCAACAACAAGCTTGTGCACTGGAACAAGATATGGTAAGCTTTTTCTTCTCCTTCTTCTTCTTCTTCTTCGTCTTCTTCCTTCCTTCCTTTTCCCTCCTCTGATCTTTTGTTAGAAGGGGATTTAGTCTGAGAAGAGTTGGAAAGAAAAGAGTTTTGTGGCAGATTGTTGCGAAACTTTTTTTCTGTGGGGGGGGGGGGGGGGGGGGTGAGGGGTTTTGTGTTTTGTTGTTAGCAATTTGTCGGAAATCCTTTCTGTTTGTTTGGCTTTCAGTATGGATAGAGGAAGAGCCTTGATTGATTCTCAGTCAATTCTCTTGACTTCATGTGCAACTGAGTCTCCTGTGAATTCTCTTGACTGTGATGTGGCTTTGTTGTGTGTGTGTGTTGCAGTGATTAGAGGACAAGTTAGTAGTAGAGACAACAAAGGCAAGGAGGAAGAGATTCAAGAGTTGCGCACATGCCGGATTTGCAAGAAGCTCTTTCAACCAGTTCACAACCATCCACAAGCTTGTCGCTACCACACTGCACACTTTGGGGGTGGGTTTTCAAATTCTTTCTTTCTTTCTTTCTTTCTTCTTCCATGGATTCTGTCTCTCGTTTTTCTTTTTCTTGCTTATCTCCTTAAATTCACCAAGATGTCACTCAATGTATGAAGAATGCCAATCCATCTCCACCATCATCTGCACACTTTGGGGGTTTGGAATTCTTCTTTCTCCTCAAGCTTCTTTTTCCATGGATTCTTTTTTATTCTTTTTTCTTTTTCATGCTTTTGGTCATCTCCTGTAGTCACCAAGATGTCACTCCATGCATTAAGCATGTTAATCCACCTCAAGAATCATCATGAGCTTCTTCCATCATAACTTAAATTTGTAGAAGAAGCTCAAGAGTGATCAACAAAAAAAATTCTAGCCACTGTGTGAGGAGGCAAGAATGACCAAACTTTTGCCCCTTGCCATTTCCATGGTGTTCCTCTTGAGCCTCCCTGAACATACACTTGTGTAAGACAACACCATCACTGCTGTCATTGAAATGGCTCCTGTCTTGTGGACAGTCTGTTTTTGCTTGTTAGCAAGGTTCTGCTACCCTGATTGAACAACCCTACAGCAGCTGTCTGCAACAGTATGAGCCCAGGCTTGGATATTCATTTGCCTTTGGTACCTTTGTTTGTCCAATGTAGTTTTTAGATGTTTCCAGATTTGCACCACCTGACAGATGTTGCTCTCAATGTTAAAAACCTTATATAGAATGGGTGGGTGGAACAATCATCAAGACCTTATTGTGGTCAGCTGACTGAAGTGGCAATGTCATGTTTGTGTGCCAGGGGAAACAAAGAGAAAGTTTGAGAGTGTGTACACAGGGGGCACATTGACAACCGTTGGTGGTGGTGAGATAGTGCAGTACTGGCATTGCTGTGGTGTGACTGACCCTTTTGATGGTGGATGTGAAGCTGCACCCCATATGTCATATGATGATTGATTGATTTCTTTTCCATGTTTTTGTCTAGATCCATCCACCAACAAATAGACTGCATTGCAAAAAATGCTCTCTTTTGCTTCAGTAGAAAAGACAAATACCATGGACATATAGAAGGTTGTGCCCACCACCACAAATAGAATGTTACAGGGATATTGCCAGCTCTCCCTTGTACAAATCCCAATTTGAGCATCTTCTCATAGCAATAGTGTTTATGAAATCTTATAGTTATAGGCAAGATTTCATACATCTATTGTGAGAAAAATTTGAAATTTTGATGAACTTGGAAATTTACAAAAAAAAACTCACAAAACCTGCAAAGGAGAGATTTGTTTGATATCATTTTTTGCCTGCATGATTGGTATATTCACTTAGAAGTTGTGATTTCCAACAGGGGAAAAAAAGAGAGTATGGTACCTTTTGCAAACATCTAATGAAGAAGATATTTATAACCAGTTTCCAACTACTAAGAACCTCTGACAACAATTGTGGAGGTTTTTTTGCAATTTCAACGTGCCTTCAAACCTTTGTGCTCGGTGAACTTGTGTAATCATTTTGGAGATGTTTCGAAATTGCCTCTTAATTGACTATTTAAGTACTTGAGAACTTTTTTTGCTCACCTCTTTTGGTTTGATAACATTACATTTTCACCAAATTGTTCCTAGAAAGCGGCGACATAATGTAGTGTTTTGTTGAGAGGAAGATGTTGTTTGCCTATCACAACTCCTCCTAGTTGATCTTCCATGGCTTAGCTCTTGAATGCACGGTTGCCAAATGCAAATCCAAGCCAAACACAAAAGGTTCAATGTGAATCTTAGTTGACAAATGTAAGATTGTTGCATTTGGCATTGTCTTTTCAATACATCAACTAACATCATAAACAAGATGGAAAAATGTGTTACAACTTGAATTTTGCCGCCCAAGGTACGAGGCATGATCAACATGCCACATTTAATAAAATATAAAAACAAAAGAGGACAAGTTTACTGATAGTAGAAGAATATAAATACAGTTGCATGATAGTACATTATATTAAATATTACATAGCATTAAATGTTCTATACCAACAACACTATGAACATACATGGAACCATTGAATGGTGAGTACATTTGTAACCTTCCTCTCTAATGGAGATATAGAAAATTTGAAATGTTAGAAATTACATAAGTAACAACAATCCTTTATACAAGAAACAATTATATTTACAATCGTAATTACTTACCTTAAGCATACTTCTTGGAATGCCACCATTGCACGAAGACATGTACAAATTTATTAACTTAACTACTACTTGAAGTTGAGTGATTTATTACATGGTAAGTAAATAGTAAGCATGATCTATGGATCAACACTCTCAATAATGAGCCTCTTGCTATCACTTTTCAAAGTGAATTGTATGTCTTCATCTCCCACACAAGGCATTTTGAAAGTTATTTCCCAAGATCATTCATGAAATTTTTAAAACTTTTCAAGTGTCAAGGCCTTGATAAGAATGTTTATAGGATATTCCATTGTGCGAAAGTAAATGATATTAATATTTTCTTTCTACTAATGATCTTAGTCATATGATATTGCATGTCAATGTGTTTGGTTCTTTTGTGAAATTCAATGTTTTAAACCAACCTTATGCATCCTTAGTTATCACTACACAAATGAGTTGTTCAATTATGTACAAAACCCATATTTACCATAACCCATGTTGCCCAAACAAACCTTTTTTGTGTTCAAACTTGTTGTCACATATTCTACTTCAATTGTGGATGTTGTCATAGATGTTTGCTTTCTTTTGCATCACATAACATTATAATCGGTTCACCTTTTAAGAAAATTATGGAACCTTTAATCTATAACTTTTATTGTCCAGACACTACTTCAAAATGTGAGTGCAATTCACTAGTCCTCGTTTACTAGACCAATGAATTTGTTGAAAAAAATCTAGTGAAATCACTTGGCATCCAAGGACACCTTTTGTTGTAGTGAAATCTCTTACATAATCAACATCATAATATGTTGTAAGCATTTGTTTCTTCTTTTCATCTCGTATATAACAAATAGTATCTCACTATTCTTCAATGTGCAACTCTTAGGCAACTTGAAAAATACAACAATATTCACAACATATAATACACAAAGTCTTATTGCTATCACTTGACAAACATCAGCCATCCCACTACTTTGTTGTATGGAATGTAACATTTTTTTCATATTTATTATGTTCACCTTCCAAGTTAAGATATACATTTGACTCAACAAATGTGACAACTAATTTGCACCATGATACTCATATTCAATAGACATCGTGTTGACACATTGAGCTTGGCCAATGTAAAATCATTGTCATGTTGACATGTTCAACCCATCTTTTCAATTTTGGCAAACTATATTTGCCACATATGTACCCATCATCCAATAAAATTATCACAATTAGATTTGGATCTATTGTATTGCAATACATGCATGAATCAAATTCACTACTTACATAAGGTGGTACTTCATCAAGAAATCATCAAATTTATTTTTCCACACTTTAAATGCCTAATGTAATCCATACAAGCTCCTTAATAGTTCAAAATACAAACTTGAAGTTTTCCACTTGTATTATGAAAATCAAGAAGTTGCATGATAAATGTTTCATTTCTTAAACTTCCATTTAGAAAAGTAGTTTTTACATCAAAATGCACAATATCATATGAAGATCCTCATTGGCAATCGATGCCAACACAACTTTTGAATGGAATCATATTTGGGTATAGGAACAAAAGTTTTTCCAAAATTAACTCTTCACAGCTTTGAAAACCCTTTCTCCACTAGGGCATGGCCAAATTTGTGGTGCCAAAGTTTGAGACTCTAAATGTTGTTTGGAGGTCTCCAATAAATGTTATGTTATACTTACTACCACCAACACAATGTGCCTTAATTATCTCATGTCACTATTTCTATTTCTATTTGACATAGTTTTCCTTGATGTTGTAGTACCATATTCCCTTCTATCATGTACATGACATTTGACATGAATATTTGCAATACTACATGTTTCACCCAAATTTCTTTGTCATGAATCAACCATAACAACAAGCCATCTCCCTTTTTCACTTTTCTTGCAATTATTGAACCATCAAAAAATATTAAACACATGTTATGTTGCTCCAACATTTGAATATTGAATGCTTCCATCATTTCTAATATTTGAAGCTACAAAAACCTTTGTCTCCATCAAACTAACCTTGATTAAATGAAGTTCATTCTATGACTTTGATTCTTATTTGTTATTCTTAATAATCTTCATTCACCTTTGGAGCCCATAGAATAGGCCTTCAATATTGCTTTACTTCTTCTATGTCAACTAATTTTTAATTTTATTAATTTTATTATTTCCTCATGTCTCCATATCTTTCTTTGCTTTAAGACATTCTCATTCCCAATGCCCCTTCTTTCCACATTTATTGAACCTTGTACGCTTTTCTTGAACTCGTGTCATTTTATCATATTGTTGTTTATTTTTCATCTTTTAATTTCACATGCAAGTACTACATCCTTTTCCATATACCCTAGTTTCCCAAAGCTATCCAAAAAAATCTATTGCGCATGCTTTGTTTTTTTATAATATTTTATTTTGTTTTCAACATCTCCTCCTTTATTAATTTGGAGATTATGGTTTATAGTGCTTGAAGCTCTTCTTGAATGATGTCCCATGTAGATGAAAACAAAAGTGAAACTAAGCTTTGGCTACAAATCATATTAGTAATTACAATTTTCTAATCTCCTATCTCATATCAGTTAATAATTTATTGCCCATTTGTTCAATCATATTCACATGGTTTGCCATATCATTACCTTCATTCATAAAATACTCAAAACTTTTAAAATAAGATATGAATGTTCTCACATGTATTTTGTTCACGAATGCATGTGAGAACAACACATTTGTCCTCAACTTTTGTGTCACCTCAACTTTGTCCACATTTGTGTTGTTGACTTGTAATTAACTAATAAATATAAATACTTTAGCTACTTATTAAAGTTGAACATGTCAATGTATTGTAATATTAATTTTTTCTTCTTACTTTTATTTGTTTGTTGCAACCTCGTTCATATTTTCGCTATCAATAAGATCATGCAACTTCTTCACATGAAACAACACAACATTTTAAACTTCCATAATTAAAAACTATTCCAACAACTTTCTCTCTATGCTTCAATGTTTTGAATTTAAAACATTTTTTGGTCATTTTTTTCACACAATTTTAGACTCATGGGCACATAACCTTAAAGAATTAAAAATTTATTAGAATATGCAAACACACAATGAAAAATTTGTTAATAAAAACTGAATAGAATACCAACTAAATGTTGTACATTATACATTTTTCACTTACAACACTATGTTGCACTATGAACAAACATGAAACCATTGAGTAATAAACACATATACACACCTTTTTATGGAGTTTGAAATGTTAATATTTTCATGCAACTAATTATATCATCATTATTAAACATACATAACAATCAACTTTTACATAAGAAACAATTAAATTTGATTTTTTTACTAGATTTACTCTAAACATATTTGTTAGAGTCCCAACAACATACACATTTATTAGTTGAAGTATTATCCAAAAATGAAAGTTGATCTATTATAGGGTAAGTTAGTAGTAAAGGCAATATGTCATTCAAAGAAAGGTCATTGGTTTGATATGGAGGGATGTTAAAAGAAATGACCTTTAGCTTGAATTCACCCAACTAATTTATCATTTTTAATGGTAAATTTTTTTAAAAAAAACCTTGAACATGAATCTATAACACTATTTTACATCTCAATTTTTAAAAAAATTCTCCATGTATTACATGATCAATTGCATTAGTCAAAGTGCTTATGACTCGAGCATTGGATTGATGAGAAATCAAAACACCAAGTATGGTATGATAGTCAACCTCTCAATAAAATTGACGTGTTTCATTCTATTATAAAGTAAATTTGGAAACTAAATTAGTCTAATGGGTTTTAAAAAAAAATCCATTGGTCTAAATTATTGGTTTTTTGTAGTATGTAAGCATTTAGGGTTTGGGGTTTAGTACCCTCTTCAAAGCTTAGTTATTCAAAGTATGCCAAAAGTTAAGGTCAAACACACCACAACTAGTTCTAATTGAAGGTTTATTTTCCTAATGGACCCAATTCACAAAATGGACTATTATTCTTCCATTATTGTGAAGTGGACTTTTTCTATGGGCTTTTGTTTCATAATTAAAGGTTTGTATTTTACTCAATATCCATTTTAGGCTAACAAGGGAAAAATAGGCACATTTGAGCTCTTAAGGGACATGACCAACAACATTCAACTTAGGTTCCAATATTTGTGATTACATTTTTGGATTTTAAAAATGACTACTATCTACATAAAAATCATTTGTACACATGGCATATCATATATGTCAATAAATAAAAGCTTAAAGCCATGCCTATGATTGGAAACGAAGATGCGTTATCATTTAATGAATATGACTCATTATTGTATGGTGGCATATTTTAATTTTTTTGAAGTTGAGATGTTTTTGAAAATTAGTCTAAATTCAAGTTGATCAAGCTAAATATCAATTGACATATCATGGAGACCATTACAAAACTTTATGACTAAATTAAATGTAACATGGAAACACATTACTAAATATCCCAAACTTTATCTCCCCATTTTCAATTCTCATAAATACCTTTTTAAAACATTCCAAAGGAGAGAGGTTGTTATCAAATTATGCCAAAGTCTAATAATAAAATGTAAAGCATGTTTATAAATTTGTTTCTTTATATTCCAATTGAAATATTCAATCCAATGAACCCACCAAGGTGGCCACCAATTGTCATACAAATGCATCATAAACAACATATGTTTGAATCAACCTTCAACACAAATTCAATACAAATAAACGATTGGTGTCCATAAATGCATGAAATTGGAGCATAATTCAATAGCCAACTTGAAAGTTGCTAATTGATTTGAACTTCATAGAATTGAATAAACAGTATTTGCATCAAAATTGCACAAATATGACAACTTTTTGAGCTCGTAGACTAAACAAGTGATTGAATTTTTTATGTAAAATGACAAAGTTGTGTAGAAAGTTAGGTGCAACCTTTTGTAAGTGGACACATTGGATCTCAACTACACTCCACAATGTTAACATTAAAAGGGTTATACACCATAAGTTCAAAACAATTCTTGGGAGGGTTATAGTGATATCACATAATCACATAAATGACACCCTAAAAATGTACACACCTCTAAAAAAACTCTTATTCACACCTACTCCACATAGTTTAATGCATTATTTTATTATTTTTACAAAGTCTTGTATAGCAAGTTGAGAAACATTGTCTTAGTGATGCACCTTTTGAGACTGCACTACACATTCCTTTTTCAATTGCATATCCAAGTAAATGTTGGAAATAATATAAATATTACAAAAAAAATCTACAAATTTACCCAATTTGTACTTGATTTTTTTCGCCTTGTCATTTTGTTTTGTTTTTGTTTTCATGGCATGTTCAATCCATATGACACGAAGTGGAAATACTTTTTTAACCAAGTAATAATACACGCATTCTATTTCTTTAGGAGGCTCTTAACCCTTGGCATGGTCCATACTTGCTCTAATTGGTGTTTGAAATGCATGGTCTTTTGTACTATTGTCAAGAGAAAAACATGACCAATTAGTCACCATTTAGTTCATTCCAAATTAATGGCAAGAATAGTTAGCTTTCAATTTTGATGTGAGCTTATCATCCACATATATGGGTCTCTTATCAATTAAAGCTATCATATATCGATTCACAAACTAATTGAAAAAGTCCAAGCAAATATTATTTACAAAAATAACTTTGCTTCTACATGAAGTACAAGGTATTTTCAACTTAAGAATTTTTTGGGTGGCCAATGGCATCATGAAAAAAACTATAATATTATCACAAAAAACTAAGTTGCCAATTGAATCGTGGGAAAAATCAAAGGATTGTCAAAAATACTAAATTGTCAAAGAATTACACAAAAAAATCTAGTGACCAACTTCATCATGGCAAAACTAGAAGATTATTGAAAACAATTATGCCCCATTCCACAACCCTACCTTATCCATTGCATATTGAAGTTAGCAATGCTTTAATGACATCGACATTCAAATTTTTTATTTTCATTACCAACATATAATATTTTTTGTTACAAGCCAACATTGTTATTCATTAGGTTATTACCAAATCAAGACAATGTGGGTATGGTACCATAGTCAATACATGCAAATGACCATATGAAGGTGTAACAATATTGACCATGTAATGTATAAACTTGAAAGGCTATAGAAGGGTAACATATTAAAAGATATAGCGATATTAGTATGGATAACTATGAAAACCTTACATACCCATCCAACTCTAGTTGCAACCCAAAAATAGTTGGGACAATTATTATTATCCACAATTTATCACAGTTTACTTAACTTTGATTCCATGTGAAAGACAATTCATTGTCAAACTTCAATATTGGTCATTTTCATTGCAAGGTTTGGGTGTGAGAAAACTAGTTTGAAATTAAAATTAAAATAAACATTGTTAATTCAAGCATTGTATCTTCATATATAAATTGAATACAAGATTTTGGTCCAAATAAGATATTAAAATCTATGGATAATTGGAAGGAATTTTAACTTTATAAATTGTCATCATATCAAAATGTTATATGAATGTAAAAACCAATGTTGGATGGTTATCATTTTTTGTGAAATTTGACAATTTTCAAAAGCAATTATCCACAACCAAGTATCAAAGATTCTTTTTACTAAAATTTGATTTTTCATTAAAAAAATGATTCCAATTTTTAAAATAAAATTGAAGGATGAATTTTTTTTAATGAAAATCATAAATAGACATAAATTTTTTTGATGAAAAATGAATCTATCACAATTTCATCTCTTGAACAAAGGATCTTTCAAACTTCTTTAATTCTTCCTGTCATTCCATATTCATTTCTAAAAAATTGATTGTTCATTAAAAAAAAAGAACGATTCCAAATTTTGTGTTAAAATTCAAGGATGAAACAAAATTGATGAATATCATAAATGGACATAATTTTTTTTGATGAAAAATGAATCTATCACAATTTCATCCCTTGAACAAAAGGTCCTTTAAACTTATCTAATTAGATTCCTCTAAATCCATATTCATCTCAATTAATTCCATTAAATTATAAAGGTGTTATACAATCAAATTTAAATCATTAGGCTAATTTTTATTTACAAAAATCAAAATTTGTAGGTTATCAAATTGTAGATGACATCTCTTAAGGTTTGTAAGAATTTTAACCAATGAAAAAATGCATTTAGTTTATATTTGTGATCTTGAAATTTTTAGAATTTTTTGGCTTGGAAGAAAGTTTGCAAGGCTCCTACTTTGGCCATGCTTTCTCTAAGGTTTATTAATATGCGATAGTAGAGGAACAAATGTGCAAAAAATTCAAAGAAGTGTCCATTAATTTTGCCCAATCATGTTTGCAAAAATGTATAATCTACTCAAATATATATGGAAAGGGTAAACAAGAATGGAACAAAGCTTGTATTGCTTTTAGTCTTCACCCAAGGAAGCTAAACACTTTCATGAAAACAAGGTAATTTTTTAAAAACTTATTTTATGAGTTTATGAGTTTCTTTTTTTTAAAAATAATTTCTTTTCTTATTGGAGTGTTAACATGATGCATGGTGGTTTACAAGTTTGCAAGCAAATTGATATTATTTAAAAAAACCTTGCAATATCATGAAGTAATTGTCTATTGTTACAACAAGCAAATTATTGTATAAATAAGTGTTTGTGTCCCACCTCCTCTTACTTAACATGTTACACAAATAGTTGTTGATGGATTTTCCATTATAGTTAATGCATGTGTATTGAACCAATCTCATGGACATTGGCTCTTAAGGGACGCACTTCATTATGCAATAACTATGAACAAAACTAATGGAAGAATTGGAGAATCCCCCTAGATTTGACAACATAAATGGATGAAGATTCTAGGATGGTTAATGAATTAACCTTGTTAGTTTCAAATGTCAAAAATGAAGTCTATGTTAAATTCTTCATTCTTTTTTCTTTTTTTGAGAAAACATGAAAAAAAAAAATCACATAACACGTTCTTAATGTTAGATCCAAGGATTCAAAACCTTAGGTTAGTTTCATCCCTATTTGGTCAAAAGCAAAGGGTTTCCATTGTTCATGAGTATGACATGAAGTCTTTATTTCCCATGCTTTTGAAATCCCATCAACATTTGCATCCTTTGGTAGAATTCAATATTCCAAAGCAAGATGTTGATGTTGACAACAACTTGGACATCCAATTGTAGTGAGCCAATGTCAACATGGAGCTCTTGTTTTTCAAGCATTATCGTGTGGATAGTAAAATGTTAAATGTCATCTTTAGTGGTGGGAAAAACATGAATCAATATTTCCTATTGTTGGATTCTTTGGTTGACAAATAGCACACAACAAACTTAAAAACATTAGTCATGGCATTTAAGTTTAAGCTTTCATTTTTAACATAAGTAATTATTTTCTTCCTTAAGCCATATTGATCTAATAGCTTAATCAAATTTCTTACCAATGTTTGTCCTATAGTCTTTAATGCTTCAAACAATCCAATCATTATTTTTTTGGTTTCCAATCATGTAAAAAATTAATCACAAGAGTAAAAACATCATGTGTTCCATAAGACATCCATAAATCAAAACTAAATGTTGCAAAAACACAATTATCTAATAGTGACAAAACATATTTTAGTTTACATTTTCTGGTCAACTTCAACAAGATTTCTTGTGAGAATTGTTTTTTCGATGGAAACAACAATCTTGGAAATAAATGCATTGTAAATAATTTTAGCCATATGTTCTAAACAAATTGCATCGAAAGATGGTTTTTGATAATTAACAATGCCAAATCTCCCAAAAACTCTTTTTCTTGAGGTTCATCTTCTTTGGAAAAAACTATAGAATTAAACAAGTTTAAAATGGAATTTCCATATATGTTAGTTTTAAAAAAACTAATTGCTTTACAACATTTGTTTTGACATAACTATTCACTTCTTCATCAAATTTCTTTGCAAGCATATCATGATTTGCATCCACATGTTTTTTTAAATTGTTTATTTCATTGGTTTTAAAATATGAAATAATTCCTTTTCTCATTTGTGTTATGGAATTTGCAAGAATTATTGGATTAAGATAACATACATGACATTTCATTAGTTAAGGATATTTGTTATCAACCTTTACATTGCCATTTATACAATAAAATGACCAACATAAAGAATTTCAATTATGGGGTTTCAATATTTTTCTTTGAGCATGTAGTTGTTCAAGGATTTTTTTTTGTTTTTTGTTTTTCAATTTGTGAAGTTCTATTGGATTCAGTTTGGGTGTTTGAAAAATTTTCAAATCTTTCTTCAAGTGGTTCATTTTTCATTTCAACTTCATTCATAAAATGTCCAATGACCTATTTTCATTCTAGATGATTATTCCATTTTTTTTCTAGCAATCATAATAAAGTTTCCCAAATTAATGGAAAAGAGAAAAAAACCTAACAATATCAAAGACATTGGGCAAGAAGAAAGATTTATGAGGTTATAAAACTAATGGTATGCAAGGTAAAAGACAAATCATTAATTGATATCTCCTATTTTCATCATGACAAACAATTGTTAATTATTTAAAATAAAAAGACATTGCTCATGACTTGCAAACCTACACAACATAATAAACTTTTTAAAGAACTAGAAATCAAAATAATCATTACAGATGAGTTTTTTAAAAATGCCAATAGCTAAAAAAAGAAACATACAAATATAAAAAAGGAAAAGAATGCAAGAAAAAAACTGTTATAAAATCACGAAAAACTAAAAGGTAGATTTTTTTTTAATTGCAAAAAAACCAATCAGAATGCACAATGACAAAAAACAAAAAACACTTACTAAAATGATATGATTACTATGTTTTAGCTTGTTCCACTATTTGCACAACCAAATTATATATATATATATATATATATATATATATATAGCTGAAGACTCCCATAACCAACCAATGGCAAACAAACACTTATTTATATCCTCTTCATTTTTTTTCATTTTGAATGATTTGAAACATTATGGGAACACTAATTTAAGCTTTACAAAACATTTTTGTATTGCAAAGGCAAAGGAGTTTGAAGAAAAAATTAAAAAAAGTAACTTTTTTCAAGTTAAATTTTTTTCCCCTCCTACACCCCTTTTATTTTTAGAGCTCATAACTCCTTCATCTTTTATTAATTTAAAACGATCTAAAGTGCTAGTAGAGCCTCAATTTAAGTTTTACAAATCATCTTTGAGTGCCAAAGGCAACATAACAATATTAACATTCAAGGAATGTTTGGTTGTTCAAGATTATCGAATTTCAAATGTTTTGAGATTTTGATTTTCAACTTTTTGATTGCCCTATTTTCGACAGACCATAATTTTCTCATTTTTAATCTGTTTTGATGATTTTTAATGCTTCGTATGTGCCAAAATGAAGGCTTTAATTTTTCTTTGGACATTATAAACAAATAATCCCTCCCTTAAGATTTGACCTTTTTTTGAGGCACCAAGTGTACATACAAACAAGAAAACAAAAGGAAAAAAAAAAGAAAACCTCCAAAATCGACAATGGACTACCTCTTCTTTTTTGAACTTACACAAGTAAGAAAGGAGAAGTATTACACAAAAAAAGGCGACAAGTAAACGATAACAACAACAAGAAACAAGAGCTTTTAACGAATACTTAAACATCGACGACAAGCAAACATTGAACACATAAAAAAGTGACAAGGAGACATGAGCAGCTTGAAAAAGCGATGAATACACATGAATAGTGCAACTAGGTGCTGAATAACATGAAAAGAGGATCAATAGGCAAAAATCTCATGACTAGATGACAAGCAAACAAAAATAGGTGATGAGTAGGAGAACATGGGTTAGCGAACACAAAAGAAACAACTTAACTAGCAATGCAAACAAGAAAAATAATAAGACTTGCAAAATAACAAACAGGAAAACAAATTAAGGCTTAATAACAAAGCTGAAAAAACTTAATACAAATTACAATGTGTAAAAGAGAAAGTAGAAAGTGGGTGCAAGCTTGAGCTTGGGTTCTTTTTATGTTAATGAAGTTGGAGGGGAAAAAAAAGAGAAAAAAAGCACTAGCACAAATTGAAACCTTAGTTACCTTAAACCACCTAGCTTTTAGAAGAAGCTTTTTGCCTAGAAAACTTCTAAATAGGTATAGGACCTTGGATACCTTGTGCGCCCCCACCCCCATTCAAAATAAAACAATCACTTGACTATATATATAATGTTATTTTATTTTTTCTGTGCATAAAGGTTGAGAACCAAAACTGGGTAGGGTCTCAATACCCTACCTGGGTATCACTTTTTTTTTTTTTTTTTTTTAGAATAGAGAACCATTAGGGGTTTTTTTTTCCCCAATTTACAAATTAATGAAAATTGGGGGTGTTTTTTTTCCACCAAAGGATGGAAAAAA
>Ga0116227_10006055_pt1 | contig 24846 bp, 14 predicted proteins | sample S1TSphgellanicum_FD_89693 | JGI IMG/M metagenome (GOLD analysis project Ga0116227, IMG submission 89693) | Host-associated microbial communities from peat moss isolated from Minnesota, USA - S1T2_Fb - Sphagnum magellanicum MG | ecosystem: Host-associated > Plants > Peat moss > Unclassified... | reverse complement strand
AAGGGAAGGATTGGAGGGATCCGAGCGGTAGAATTGAGGTTTGGGCTGCAGTGCTTTGCATCAGGGATGTTGGTTGTGGTCGGAGTGAGTAGCAGAGAGGAGAGGAGGAATCCGGAAGGTGGAAAGAAGGAGTGCTTTGAGTGAGGATGTAGAAAGGCTTTGAGATCAGCAGAGTTGCTGATCATTTGGTATGAGGATGAGTTGTTTGGAGTAGCATTGGCAAGCGTGGTACGAGCTGTCCAGGGTTGGTGTTGTTCAGAGTGCAAGTTGGACTCAAGGAGAGTCAGGTCATAGGCTTCTGGTCTAGTAGAGAGAGAGAAAAACATGCATTTGTAGCATACTGTGTGGGATCAGGTTAGAGGCTCAAGGGAGCTCACGAACACCGAGAGCTCTGACCTCAAAAGCATTACCTGAACTGATGTCTGATTTTTGGTGCACACTCTAGATCCAGAAAGATTGTACCCTCTGGGGATTTTTCATGAATGGCAAGGTGGGGGTTTTGAATTCGGCTTTTTTGTTTTGCTGATCTGTGAGAGTATGAGTTGATCTTGTCCAAAGGTCAGTGGATGCATGGAAAATATTCTGCGATGAGCTTGCAGGGAAAGGGGTCGGAGAGAGTGGTTTGTTTTGGATGATCAGTAGGGATACCACTCTGATCAGGCCCGCACTAGTGGTCAGCTTCTTTGGTTGGTTTCGTTCCCTCTCTTTTCGGTGACAGGGGATCTTGGGACGAGAAGGCAGCTGCACTGCTACAGCTCGCTGTAAGGGTTGCAGACTACAGAGTGGCGCCAGCTGGCACTGACGTATGTTCAAATACTTTCGAACACTTCTTCTTCAACGATAGTCCCATACCTCTGTTGCTTCCCCAACTCTTTCTCGCTCCGAAAGTGTTCTCTTCACCATGTCTGCATCGTCGAACTCTCAATCTTCACGGGATATACAACGTGGAGCAGTATGTTTGTCGGTGTTTTCCCCGTCTCCCATTGTTCGTGCATTTGCTCGTCAACGTTAGGCTGCCGATGACGAAAAGGAGCCACCCGAACCATTGGACCCGAATGGTGCAGCCAATGACGTGATAATTGTTGCGAACAATGACCGCGTCATTGTTGGCGAACAGCTCGCCGACAATCCTTGTGCTTTGGGAAAGAGAAAGCGTCCTACCGCAGTCACAACTCAGCAAACTCGCATTAGAATTGTTGAGTGGATGATCAATGACGACGAAGCGAACGGGGAAAAAGGACTGCACGCACGAACCGTCAAGGCGTTCCCCGAGCATTTTCAAGGGACGACATCTGCGACGATCATAAAGTCGTCACGCTGGTGGGAAAAACGCGCTACTATTCTACAAATTCATGACGATCGTGACAACATGGTATCCTGCAACTCTGCGCAGCCGGGGAAAGCCAAGAAGGTGCTCACAAAAGCTGCCCCTGGTCAAGGACCAAAGCGGGCTCCATGGGTCGACTGGCTGTATCCTCTCATTGTCAACGAATTTGACCGCTATTGCAAAATGGGTGTGAAGTTCAGTCCGAAGCTACTGGTTTGCCTCGCGAAAGACATCCTGGTAGAGATGAATCATCCTGATTTCCCTCCCAACCTACAGCACAAGGGCACCACTATCATTGATTGCATCGATATAAGATGGATTCAGCATTTTCAGACGGTCAACAATATCATCGGTCGAGCTCAAACTGGCAAGTTGATGCTGAGCCCTACTTGTCAGCAGCATATCGACAAGCAAATCGCATTCCATCTCGGACAGCTTGCGAGAGAATTTCGCGCTGGTACGCTTGATGAGAACCTGGTTGAGAACATCGATGAAACGCATTGCAAGGTCAACTTGGACAACGGCAAGACACTGGGATTTCGTGGTGACAATGATGTCAAGTACGCTGATGTAGTATCCGGCGGCATGGGAATGACGCTGATGATTCGGCTAATGGGTGGGCCACATGCAAGAATTTGTAATCCATGTGTCATTTTCCAGAACGCCAGTGAAAGCTATCCTATTCGCGGAGTACCCGATGACGTCCCTGGAGTCTGCTACAGAACGACCAAGAAGGGTTTCATCACGCAGAAGTTGTGGGCGCAATACCTCCAAGAACCACGTGCTCACTACCGCGGACATGCAGCCGATCGTTCCAAGCAGAAAGTGATATTTGTGGACAACTTCAACGGCCATCACGATGACGGTAATGGGAACATGCACGTAGCGTTGGAGTCGAGCAATGCCACTCTTCGCTACTTGGTGGCTGCCGCGACCGACAAGATTCAGCCGTGCGATTCGTTCGTGATCTCAAAGATCAAGGATGCCTGGATGGAGATCTGGGACGACTATAAGTTCAAAGCCATCAAGGATGGCCTCTGGCATGAAGGATTTGGTGCGCTGGAAAATCCCGGAAAACCGTTTTTTTTGCGCATGGCTGTCGAAGTAGTTCGTCGGGTAAACGAGCAGCGCGATCAAACCCGCCTGACTTACGCCCGTAAGGCGATGATTCGCTGCGGGTTGTCCCTCGACATCATAGGAGAATGGCATGAAAAACAACTCAATCAGGATCTTCAAATCGTCATTGAAAAACATCGTCAACATTTCGAAGGTCTTGCTGTACCGGATCTGGATTCGCATGATGACAATGCCCCATTGCGCGATTAAACCTCAGCAGACTGCCTTCGCCGCATTTCGCGTGATCAGGTGCTTCATCCTCCGTAACATCACAACAATAAATATTAATGTAGCAGTTTCGTAGCCACATGGCAAGCCACTCCATTTGCAATTATACATCATTTGGTAACCAAATACAGTTTACTCTTATTAACATTAATTAGGTATCGATTTAAATAATGTTATTAACATTATTTAGATTACGCCTGTATTAATGTTAACACGCTATTAAGGTTATTAACATTAATAACGGAAAGCAATGTGTAAAAACACTGTTCGCAAATAATGTGAGTAACATTAATTACGGAAACCAATGTAGTTACAGACAAGATTCTTGCGCATTACTTGTGTACTTTGTTTTCATAAGCATCTCACCAAAAAGTCTTCTATTGATAAATAGACCCAAGTGGGACTGAAAATGTAGTGGCGTGAAGTTTGGACATCTAATGTTCCACCTACGGCCAATTAAAACTAAGAGCATATAATGTGATGTTATCAACACGTACCATCAAAGAAAAATAATATAAAATCATATCATTTATAAAATCTTTCAGTATCATAAAGAACCAGCCAATTTTCCCCTTTGTATATTTAAGTGAGGAGCCTCAGGCATAATTTTGTGCTCGACCTTAGGACCTTGTAAGACGTCAGTCAACTGGTCAACAGGACCTTACAACTTTCTAAGGTACCAGTTTTCAAAAGAATTAGCCTGTTCTTCATGCAGGAGAAGGCTATGCTTTCAAACTCTTCCAGAATTTAGAGTACCTTCCACTCGGCCTTCAGCCTTGTGACAACACCTCAAATTCTGAAAGTGTCTGAAAAGAAACCCTTTTCCTGTACTTATGCAATCTTTCAAATGCCATGACATACACACAAGCACTTGCTTGAGACTGTACATGGGATGGTCTTTTTGCTACTGCCTATTTGTAACATCACATTTTGTTATGATCATGATTTGGGTAATTTGAGAAAGATTTTTGAAAGATTTTCTTAGATCCCTCTTAATGTACAAATCATACAATTGCTACAATTGTCATAATATTTTTGCATGATCATTTATATACTTTTGTTATTTCAATAAATTCATTCCCTTTGCTATAATATTTTTGCATAAAAAATCATTTAAATATTTTATATTATTTTTCAATAAATTCATTCCCTAATCTGGTCTTTAATTTCTTTTGATGTTTTCAACATCCAATCCAAAAATCATCTTCCCACCCTGACCAAGAGTGCATGCATCACTGAAAGTATCCTCCTCCACTCTTGGCCAAATGCAATAGAAAGGAACCAACAGATCCCACTCAGGAACTAATGTCGAGAGAGCTCCAAAGTCAGTGAAAACTCACCAAATTCAATACAGTGACAGTAGATGGACAATGTTGAAAATAAAATAATTTGGGTGCCGAACCTGAAAAAATTGCAAAAGCTTTAAGAAACTTCATGGTGTACAAAAAAGTCTTCCACCCTGAAATAGAAAACCCCAGCGCACAGTGAACCAGCACCAACCAGTGCACCATGAAGGATGAATGGTGAGTGGTCAGGAAAGAGTTTTCCGTTGGGTTCCAGTTCCCTAGCTAACCATGGTGGTTAGCTCAGTTGCTTGTTTTCAACCTACCTACTAGCAACCCACAAGCAGGTTGTTGGTAGGTAGGTAGGTAGGTAGTAAAAACAGCCCTTACCTATGTATTATCCATTTACATTCCTAGTTGTTAACTATTTTCTTACCTATCTACCTATATGAGAGACCCATTTCCTACAGAATTGGTTACCAAGGTAAAACCAAATAGTAACTCAGTTGAGGTTCATCCACAACTGAGTAATAACAGGCATCCAGTGGATGGTGTGCTGGTGGGTGCTGGTTCACTGTGGACCTTTTGGACTACTTGCAATAAAGACCCATTGTTAATTTATTGTCTTCCATGTATATAATGTTTTGCATAGTTCATAACAATTGATTGGAAGTCCCCCCAAAGTTCATTTTAAACCAAATCAGGGTTACATTTTGTAATAATACACAAAAGCTATTTATAAACTTGTGCGTAGGTGTGCAAAAGAAAATGTTACAACCAACGAAATTGCTAGATTTGGTGGTTTAAATTTTTTTCTTGGTTTTCTTAAGTGATTAAAATTTTAACCTTAATTTTTTTTTAAAAAAAGTTATCTTGAGTGAACTTATTTTTAATGATCAAAAACAATGTAATCAAGTTTTAGATATTATTGTTAGAGGGTGGATTTATCAACTAAGTCTCATCCTTTATTACCTTCACTATTTTAGAATAAGTTTTCGTAAAGTTTTTAGAAGGTGAGTAGGTGACTGAAATAATGCCACCAAAATAGACGATAAGTTAACCTTAGTATTGATTATTAGAAGAAATCTTGTAATATGCAATTTTTATTTTTTTTTGCAACTACATGCAATTATGTGTTGGTTGTGACTATAATTGGTTTTTTTGCAACTTGTTATCAATGTTCACACTTTATATGGTGAAATGCTATGTTGCAATTACTATGCAATTATTGACATATTCATCTTTTCATTTGGACACCTTTTGGGATTTTTTTCATTCAACAATAGGCTCATGTGTTCCATTAGTTACATTTGGGTTCAAAATTAGTTGCAACCATATTCCATATACTTAGCCCTTTGATGTACACTAAAGTGTATTATAACTAAATTTGAGATACATTTTTATGCTGTATTAGGGTTGCATTAAGGGTATATTTAATGAGTTTATTAAGAATATATTATACATTAATTATGCGTAGATTAATTATATATTGTGAATATATTAAGGGTTTTATCAACGTGTTTTTTGTGGTGAATTTTTTCCATTTGGCAATATTATTTTTCAAAAAAAAAAAACCTTTGTTTTGGTTTTGATATTTTCAACAACCTTCTCACCTTTCATTGTGCTTACAACAAATGTATTGTGACACCTTTGTTCCATGATAAAACAAATACAGTGATCAGAATGTGAGATGCAATGGAATATGCCATTCATACCCATTACACCCAAATTTAAAAAAAATTCCATTGGAATTTCAAACAAGTTACATGAACTTGAAATCAATTCATATTTCAATTTTGAAAATTGTTGTTGTGAAACAAAAAATATATTTTTATTTCAATATGAAAGTTCATATCTCAATTCTGAAAATTATTACATGAATTTGATTATTTTGTAATCCAAAAATTGTTATTTAAATTCTGAAAAATAATATTTGAATTAAAAATTGTTATTTGAATTTGAAAAATGTTATTTGCATTCTGAAAATTAACATTTGAATTTTAAAATTGATATTTGGATCTGAAAATTGATATTTCAATTCTGAGAATTTTATTATTTCAATTTAGAACTTCATATTTGAATTCCAAAAATTGTTATTCAAATCTGAAAAATACTCCATATTCCGATTTGAAAAAATTTAAATAACAATTTTCAGAATGGAAATATCAAGTTTCAAATTCAAATTTTCTTTTAGCATTCAAATTTTTTTTTTCAATTCAACTGAAAATTGTCAGAATTGATACATCAATTTTCAGATTCAAATAATGATGGTCAAAAACAAAATAAATATTTTAAAAATGAAAATGTTAATTTTAGATTAAAATAGTAATTTTCCATATTTAAAATTTTAAAACTTAATTCAAGTAATAATTTTCATAATTTAAATATGAATTTTCAGAATCAAATAACAATTTTTGGAATTGAAATACCACTTTTCAGTTGCAACTAACAGTTTTTAGAATTAAAATCAAATATTCATATTCAAATAACAATTTTCAAGATTGAAATATCAATTTCAGATTCAAATAAGAAATTTCAGAAATCAATTCTCAATTTTTGAAATTCAAATATCATTTTTCAGAACTCAAATACGAATTCTTAATACCAAAATAAAATTAGAATTCAAATATGAATTTTTAAATTCAAATAATAATTCTTAGATTTGAAATATCAATTTGGAGATTCAAATAAGAATTTCGAGAAGTGAAACATCAATTTTTATAATCAAATAACAATTTTTAGATTGAAATATCCTTTTTGAGTTCAAAACATGTTTCAGATTTTTGTTCCAAACCAAAAAAAACACATGTTACATTTCTTTAAAATATTCTAAATGCATTAATTATGACCATCAAAATAAAAAAATATTTTCAATAGCATTAAAGTTGTAAAAGCTGTACAAAATGACAAATGTGCTCATGAAAAAAACTTAATGATAATTCTTATTTAAGTGTTTTTTATATATTTTTAAAAGCTTGATGATTCCAATAAAATTAAGTTGTGATGTTCCTAGTGGTATCACCCAAAGCTACTTGTGCCCATTTGGCATGTATCAAGATTGATACACTTTTATGTATATATGTATAATACATGTATGAAAGTTTCATATATATTATAATTACCTAATATTGCTTAATAGTTATTATGTGCAACTCTTCTAAGTTGTATGCTTGATTGAAAATACGAGGGACATATATATGATCACTACTTGAGTGTAATTGTTTTTCTAGTGACAAGTTTAAGAAGACTTTTTCCTTTGGAAGCTATTAATGTGCACTACTTGCCATTCTATATTAAAAAGAAATTAACCCATATGGGAAATTTCTATAAGATGGCAAGTAAGATATTTATATTTTTCTCAAGCCCATGGGAAAATTGCATTCTGGGCTGTAAATGTCACATTATAATCAGGGGATTACGAGCTATTTGGCTATAATTGAACATGGAAACAAAATGCATCAACATGCATATATACTCCCATAATAACACAAAGATTTTACTCCATTGATTATTTAATGGGATTTCAATGTATCTTTTACATGGCTATTCAAATAAGTAGTTTTAATCAAATGATTCAAACTACAAAAACTTTGGAACTTGCTCTTTAAGCTCCTGTCTTTCAGAAATGGGAAATATTGGCATAAGTTATTATTATTTGAAACCCGTTACCCAATGTGGGATGGCATATTGTAAAATTAAGTTTCCCTATCTTTGTGTCTTGCCCCCCAATTCTGGATGTCCAAATATTGTGGACAGAAATGTGATATACTGCCATAAAATTTAAGAGACAAATATGCATTTAATTTGCATATATACATTAATGCATGCCATATATCTATCCAAAATTTGAGATTACAAAATTTCACACTAAAAGTGATTGTTGGTAAATAAAGAATTTCATACATACTTTTGGTCTAATAGGGGCATTGGCACCAAATTTTTTAGAAGGTGCAAGTGTGGCGGAATTATGGAGGAACGGTTAGCTTCTTTCTGCACGTAATGCAATAATACAAATGAAGATAATCTATTCACCCATGCACATTTCCAAAATTTGTGGGCACTTGTTGCCATGCACAAATTAATCAGCAAAAGCAACAAATATAGATGCCAATTCTTAAATTAAAAATAGCAACTAAAGAAGGCTCTAAATTGCACAATTTAATACTGACACTGAGGTGTGCTCAAAAGATATGCATGCACTATTACTCCATGTATTAAATATAACTTGCTTAATTGCAAAGAGTTTGTCCTCCTTGACAAGGAAAGTGGGCCCTAGCTAGATTATTATGCTTTCTCTCTTTGCAATTTGTGCATATGCACATGAGCTAGCTACATAAGCTCACACATTCTCTTATGTGGTTAGACTATATCATTCCTGCTAGTACATATGATCTTGTTGCAGACACACATGGGAGGAAAGTCGTGCAAAGACAATGGTTTTGATGTGAGTGTAGTGCATGCACAATTCCAATCGATCATGGTAGCCAACTACTTGAGGTAGTTGATACTTGAACTTTGTATAGAGGTTGAATTAGTTTGTTGGTCCTCTATGACTAGTGGGTCTTTGTACCAACAAAGCATATTCACCCCCATTCAGAGCTAGTATTATCTTTTGAAATGACTACTGGTTGTTTCCATTCTACTATTTTTTTATTTGATCTTGAAAACCTCTCTTTTTACTTCTCTTTGTATTTTGAGGGATCTCTCCCAGCAGAAGATCCCTAGGGAGTTAAGTGGTGGGGGAGATCCTCCTATATTTCTAAGTTCCCACGGTCCTATGGAAAGATTTTTTGATGGGACGGATCAGGAAAATTCAAAAACACAAGGAGGAAAAGGACAGATCAGGAAAATTCAAAAAAAAAGAAGGAAAGAATGGAGGAAAGAAAAAGAAGAGATTTTTCCATTCGTGGAGGTTCCCATACTCAAGTGTTCTCCTGAGGGAGGGTCGCACGAGGGCGGTAACCTCCCCTACAACCTATTGACAAGATGCAAAGTTTTCAAAAACAATATGGTCCCTCCCAACTTGCCAAAATGCAGATTGGATTCTTGACAAGACTGCCTTGGATGTGACTATCACATTTGTATCTTTCTAACTAAGAGTGTGAGTTGTTTTGGTGTCATGCAGGACATCGATGACAAGTTAGTGTCAAGCTGTAGATGCCTAGTATTCCCCATGCTCCCATTAACAATTTGTTTGTGATTCTGATGGGATGGGACCAGGTGAGGCACACATTAGTTGCCTAATATACTCTTACATCTTGTGAAATTCCAACTTTGGTTTGTAACAAAAAATTTCCCCACGGTTTTCAGATGATTTTGCAACAAAAATAGTAGCAATTGTTACCATACATTTTTCCTGATTTTTTTGACAGCATCTTTGAAAACCTCCAAAAAAAAATTTAATTGGATTTGTAACAGTAACACTGTGTATTTTTTATATATCTAGAATATGATTGACAATGTGTTTTACCACAGAATTTCTTATGAATTTGTGACGAGATTTTTGGGAAATTCCAATGGAATTTAACAATAGTCATATATTTTCAATAAATTTGCAATGGAATTGTAGCATGATTTACTGTACATTTTTCATGAATGTTTATCAACATATTCAAGAATTTTCAACAAAAAATTGACTTGGATATGCACCAATAGCTCACATTTTTTACACAAATTTGTGATACTATTGCAAACAACTATTACCATACATTCTCTCATGAGCTTGTGAGCTTGTGGTAGTTTCTCTATGAAACTACAATGGAAATTGAATTGGATATGAAACAACAATGCCCATCCATTTTCACCAAATTGGCAGTAAAACTGCAGCTCAGTTTACCATATATTTTGCATGCATCTTTGTCAACCTTTTTGCAAAATCTCCAATAAGATTTGACATGAATTTGCCACAAAATAAAACAAAGTTTCTCCCATAGTTTTTTTAATATGATTACAAACAGTTTTCACCATACAACTTGTCATGGGTTTGTGTGAACATTTTTGGTCAATGCCAATGAAATATGTAGCAACAACACCCATGCATTTTCAATGGACAATGTCTTGAACAATAGTTCCTAGCTTTATAAAACATTCAATGCACTACTTTTCATGGAATCCCTCAAATGAAGAAGGATCCCAGAGAACTTTGAGATCAGAGCGTGGGTACAAACCCCAACCGTATGAAAAAGAGATAACAATTTATAAAAAATACCCAGTACAACAGAAATACCCAGACAGATATGTAACCAGAAAACTCCTGAATTGGCAATGCCACCATCATGAAAATAAACCTGACAAAAGGCCGGTGGGTTCATTACTCAATAGCCAGCTTGCTGCTTGACACAGGACAGTGGATGTGGAAATGTGCCCATTGGCCTACACATGGCAAAATCGATACAACACATAAGTGTTCTCATTTGTGTTCCAAGATATAATCATAATTTAATGATTTAATTCAATATAAAATATTGACTTCTGCAAGTGCAATTGCATACTTACCCTAGAACCAGTGTGGAAAAAGTTGCTTCCTTTTTACCAAAGGGTTACTGCCTCTGGGATTGGAGAAACAATGTCAACTACTGTTTAGGGGGGCCCTTGGTACACTACCCCTTAAGTATGGCGTCTCAAATATACCATGATGTGCACAAGCTGCATTAAGCAATCACAAGGAAAGCTTCAAAACAAGAATCTATGGACATTGACACAAAATCCACAACTCGGAAAAGTCTGACGATAACTTTGTCCCCTGTAAATGGCATTGAATCTGTTAAAAACAAATATGCAAGTCTAAGAAGTATTGAGAACCATGGGGAAACGGACACTGGAAAGCTTTTACAACTTGCTTGGGTTGGAGTTGCAAGTTTTGGTGATTGTTGCCCTCAATGTGAATGTTGTATGTCTCTCCCACCATAGTCTGCAACAACAGCTGATATCATGAGCAAAACCATTTGTGTTCATGTACTATTGGTTTCCAAACACAGTGATCAATGTAGCAGTGAGCCTGATCTGACTGGAAGCTATCCAAAACAGCCCCTAGGTGAAAATGTGAGTGGCATTAAATCTTGATCATTGAATTAGAAATTGTCCTCATTATTTGCGACTGACAGGAGGTGTTTTGGTATTTGCTCAATATCTCTGAGCATTTTGAAAATTGGTCCATGTTGGCATCATGAAATGCATCCAGCTCCTCATCCAGCTCCTCATTGTCAAGGAATGGAATACTCACCACAAAAGTTTCAGCAGTGTTGGGATTGTCTTGCTGCATGTTATTTTCCATATATAACATACTATGCCTTCTCACAATGGTTTGACTTGACTTCACTCTTTGTGCTGCAACATATTCTCATATTCCTAGCAGATCAAAAGAGCAAGAAACAACTGCATACATCAAACAGGGACTTACACACTAGCCCTACAAAAGGAGACAAGCTCCTTCAGAGGATCACCAAGAGACTATTTACAAGCCACCACCCTATCAAAGGGAAAAATGTTGTGGTTGAGGATAGACCCACATTTATGTTGCTGGATATTTTTCCAAATTTTATGTCACTCGCCAAAAGCCAATGGCACGAAATTATCCACATGGAAACAAAAAAGCCAATGGAGAAAGAGAGCCAGACCTGCAACCATACTGAGAAGAGAATTTCTGAGGTGAGCAGCTGGATATGTACAGATCCTGATCCCAAACAACGATGACCACCCAGCTACATCCATCTCCAACACAAACTCAACAAGAGTCAAGGGCTTCCCAGAAGCTCCACTCTTCAAGGGTGTCACAATACAACCACCACTTGTTCCCTAATCCAAAAAATAACACAGGCTACATTCAAAGCTATGGAACTCTTCTTTGTCAACCAGACCGTTGTATTCTTAATCTTCCAAATCTATTGTTGTGGTGTTTGCCCAACCTAAACCGGCTATGTGCAGAAACTGTTTCCATGAACCATCTTTCTAACAATGATGGAGACAACTAGAAATTGGGTTGAGATCAGAACTTACTGTAGATATATGCTCCAACATATCTAGGCTGGAGGAACCTTTTGGATACCAACCTGGAAAACATGGCTCAAACCAATCATAAAACAAAAGAGCAGCATAACATCAGAATTAACGGTCTCCTTTTCATTCATTTCCCTTCACAAGTAAGACAGAGAAATCAATTTCAAGATCTCTTCTGGTGCAACATACTAATCCTGAATGCCCCCCCCTAGTGCATCCTTTAGCTATTGGAGAATAAATGACCAAAAAGTTCACTCAGAGAACTTACAAAAAGGCCATGTCACTGGTATTGTCTGATCACAAAAAGTATTATTGTCTTTTTGTTTCCAGTAGCAAGACAAGCAAAAGTCTCTTGGATGTCACCACCTGACCACAAAAAAACCAATTCACATGCACCAGAAATGTCAAGCAAGAAACTACAGCTGCTCACCACAATGATACATACAACAAACAAATCAGATGAGTCCACAAAAATCAGCTAGCCTAGCATAAACTCATCTGGCATGCCTGCATTGGTAAGTTTTCTTACTCATGTAATGCTGCCAACTGCAACACTGATGGTTGACAACTATCCAAGACACTGAGAATACAATATCAGTGTCTGAACCATCAAAGTACTTACATCCAAAAATATGAATTATGAATATCAAAAAATTCCATAAATCCAACCATTGCTAGCTAAATGTCAAAAAAATACAGGACCATCAGCATGCACATCAATGGACTCTACTATAGATGCTCTTCAAATATGCACAAAGGGAATGGGCTACTGATTCAAGACTAGATCTTGCAGACAACAGATCAACAAAAAGGTATCTAATCATGACTACAACTCCAACTTCAGTTTCATCAACAATATAGAAATATATAACCTCACACATGCCATAGCTATATTGACTCATCACCTTTTGCATAGCTTGTAAAAAGCATGCAAATGAAACTTCACAGCAAGGCATACTTATTGGTGATGCTCCAATCCATAATCCATTATAACGTTGAAAATTTGATCATTAGGAGTTTTAAGATCAGAATTTGATCAACTGCTTTTGTCACAGGAAGCTGCATCCATTTGTAACAAAAGCAACCACAAATGTTTTTTACAAGTATTGTCCAAAATTGTTTCATAGAAACATCTCCTGCAATTCTTGATGCCATGAAGCTTGACCTTCTAGGAAGAAAGCCTGAAACTTACACAGAAGGTTCAGATAGGATGAAACAACTAGAATTACCAATGCAAAGAGGAAGCTCTTGAGACAAAACAAGAAGTTCAAGTGATGCCACCTAACCTTATATTTGAACAGAAAATCTGACATCTCCTCAAAAAATCTCAATCCTCCAAACCAACCAACAAAACACAAACAAAGTCACTCCCAATTTGAGTATGCAAACCCTTTGCAAACAATCTAATTGAAACTTAATAAACAACATAACATACTTACTGGTGATGTTCTTATCCTAATCCATTATACTTAGGTTGAAAATCATGTATTTAATGTTGTGAAATAAGCACGAATTACACACATTGCAAAAACCAAATAAAGGGTGAATTCATGATTGAGAATCTAAATATCAGCAAAAGTTACATTCTTTATAAGTCCATACAAGATTCTTTAAAATGATTCAAATGGAAATAGTTTTTACTTTTAAAAATGTTATTAATCTAATCTTTCAATAAGACATATTCAATCACCTATAAACCTTCCCAAATCTATGTGAGAACTTGTATTTAATATCACTAATGTCATTTTTAAATTTGGAAGTCCTAAAAGGAAAACTCACAATTTTTTTTGGATTAATGCCTCATCTAAAACTTTCAAAACATATGTTTTTGGAACAATAAAATTGAAAAACAAAAAATAGTTGTAATTCATATGGACTTATGGAAATATGGTCAAATTTTAACCATTCAAAAGTTTTTAACTATCAAACAGTTAAGGTTTTCAAATAAAAGATTCCTCATATGAATTCATCATCTTATATTACATCATATATTGAATCCCAATAACAAATTTGAAAAATGAATTAATATAATTTTTTCCATTTTGTGATTGGTCCAATCAGACAACCTGTCCATATTTTTTCATTTTTCCATTACTACTAACAAATGATTTTTTCATCAATAAATAACCACACAGTTCTTTTCATAATGCACAATGAAATTATTAGTCTAAATTCAAGTCCCAATTAATAAATTTAAAAATATATTAATCGCCATATGCACTTGAATAAAAAATACGTACGAAAAAAAAAACACCATTTAATTTCATCATAATAATGAGACACTTGACTATAAATCCACCACAAAGGTTAAACCATTTACAGCATGGGCTTGCACTTATAGCATGTCATCCTATGCCAAATCCCACCAAGATCCACCTTATAAACATTGCCTAAAAACTAGCAACATTTGCACCATAAATTTTACAACAAATAACCTAGCAATGTTCAATATTTCATAATTTTGTATTTTCCAACTATTTCATGTACACACAACATGGCATGATGTTATTCTTCAAATTGCAATCATGTATCGAATAAATCATGAGTTTCTTCATGGTCTAAAAGGGTTAATAAAATTGAATAACATCCTAAACTTCCAATAAGAATGTTACTCACCTTATCCAAATAAAATGAACATTACTTCATTATGACCTCATTCTTCATGTTTCAAATCTAAAACTTTTTGTTCATCAAGAAAAATATATAGGTTTTTTTGGGTGAAAATCCTTTAAGGTGTACCACACATGATGAAAAAAGCCTAGTCCTTTTTTGCAATCCTTTTTTACCTTATATTTTAATGCCCATAAAAATAAGGAATCAAAAGTTATCAAATATTTGAAAAGGACTAAATTTTAAACCATTACAATTTTAAATTCCATCATAATCATCCATAAATGTGTTTTTACATGGTAAAAAAGGACTAGGTAAAAAAGACAGAAAAAGGTGACATTGTGACAAGATTTTTGTACATCTTAAAGAATTTGGGACCCTTTTGCATGTTGAAACCTCCCAAATTTATGTTGAATTCTTCACCTTTCCCTTCATCATTTTTTCCATCCTCATCATTATCATCACCCCCAACAATTTGGGGTATCTATTCCTCAGTAGGTTGTTTTTTAATAGGGTGCATCTTAGTAACATATCCACAACATCATCATGTTGCATGGTTTCCATCATCCCAAGCCACAAGTGGGTTCCCAAAAACCCTAAACAACCTCAAATTATTTTGTAAAACAATCAATTGACCAAGTTTTAGATGGTCCATAACAAAAACATTTATTCCACAAACTTTGGAAATACAAATGGTTGGTCTTTCAACATGTCTTCCCAATACACTTGGCTACTGTTAATTGAATAAAATAGGCATTCATCATATTCCACAATGCTTAAAAACGATTACACCTTGAAGACCACCATTTTTTAACTTTGATTTTTCAAATTACTATAGTCCACTCCCAAGATTTCCTACAAACAATTCTTGAATCACAACTTTGCCTTTACTCATCAAGGGCATGGTAACGACACCCATAGGGACACATTATGGAATGTGTTTGGTAATTGAAGTTGCAATCCACTACAAGAAAATAATCCAAAAAACAATCAAAGGAGAATGTGATTTAATTAAACATGTAATTAATAAAAAAATGTATCAAAGGATTAAAGCAAAATGGGATTGGTAAATCCAATACTTGCAATGTTGGAGATGTCCTTGTTAATGGAATTTTCACCCTTTGCTTTTGCAATTGCATCTTTCACCCAATCACCAAAGTTTGGCAATTTTTCAAGAAGTGAGCCTCATAGGGACTTGTGTGTTGGCTTTCACATTTGGAGGGCATTTTCAACCTCTTGTTTCTTGTCTTCATATGCCTTCAACTACAATTCAATTGACACCACACTTTGTGGAACAAATCTATTAATTTACTTATAAGCCACATTGTCATAATTTTGAATGTTATTTTATTTTCCTTTTGTTGGCAACACTTCACTTGTTGTAACATAACATGTTATTTATTCACCTCAAAGAACATGAACTCAATTTATGTGTTTTGACTTCATAAATATTTAGAAAATTATTTGAGTAATAATGAAAATCATACCAATTTCTCAAGCATTAATGTGCTTTTTCCAAATTCGAGGGGTGTACTCATCAAGATCTCCAATTACATTATGGCACCTAGTCATTGTTTCTTGTATCAAATAACCTTCCATTGTGCTTATTTCTAGTCGAAAACATTGTCTTATGAAGCTTTTCAAGGTTGTACGAATCTTTCTATAAAATACATACAACTCCTTGGTAAAAGGCCAATCAATCCTACTTCTTGCACTAAGTGAATCAACATATGAACTTGAAAATTGAAAAAAGATGTTAGCAAATGCATATCCAACATAGTAAAAACACTTTCCTTTTTCATTATTAGACCCACTTCAATACAAACCCACCACACCAATTTAGAAAGACAAGAAATGTTTTCATGAATTACATTAATAGTCAAACCTGTGATTGCCATAATTAGTGTGTATTGTAGCATATTGAAAAAATCCTGCAACTTGAAACTTATGAATTGAATTTTTTTATTTATGGCATGTTTGAAATCTACACCATAATCTATAGTTGGTGTTTTGATGAACTTCAAAACACCAAAAAAAATCTTATGTTCAGTTTTAGTAAGGACTTATGAATTGGCCTTATAACTTCTATCATCATGCTTCCAAAAATCCTCCTTCACATTGCATGTTTGAAGATCTAGCATTGCCTCTACATTCTCCTTCTCCTTCGACAAATGTGAAAGCAAAAAGAAAACAATTTTTTATAATGTGCATGGGATAGGTGATGGATGTTTAGATCTACCCAATTATCTAGGACATAATTTTGAACATGATAACCATTTCATACCTTTTGGAAGAACTTCCATAGAAGAATTCCATAAATCCAACCACTCTTGAGTTGTGCATCAAATAGGAGTTGGAGACTTTCCACAAAGTTCATTGAAGAACATCTTCAAGGTGGTGCAAAATGGGTGATCTATAAACAAGAATATTTGCCTAAAATTAAAGTAAACCATTTTCTTCAAATGAAGAAAATATCAAAATCCACATTATTAACACAATGAAACATGTGTGGTATCCTTTCATTTGAAATCTTACATAAGAAACCTTTTGTAATATGAAGTTTTTTTTAATTCTAAAATATATATTATTTTACTTGAAACCAAAAAAAAAAACTTATTTTTTCCTTAATGAATTTTTTGAATAAAAACGGATGATGAATATACCTGAACAAAATCCAAGGCCTAAGTAATCATGCATTGTCCATAAGAACATGGTATGAACCATCAACAACTTTGGTACCCTCTTCTAACAACATCTTGAGTTCATCAACTAAATACACATAGTTAACAATCAAACGGCCAATGGTCTTTAATCAAATTGAATAATTAATCAAAATGGCCAATGATTTTTAATAAAAATGACCAATAATCTTTAATCAAGTTGAACATTTAGTCAAGATGGCCAATGATCTTTAATCATTTATATGACATGGTCTAACTAGATTTAACTACTATGTTTAACCACTAAATTTAACCAAAGTTTAACCATTATTTTAATTCACTAAATTTAGCAATTAAATTTAGTTATTATGTTTAACCATTACTTTTAAATCACTAAATTTAACAACTAGGTTTAATCATTATGTTTAGTCATTATTTTAAATCACTATGTTTAACAACTAGGTTTCATCATTATATTTAGCCATTATTTTAAATCATTAAATTTAGTGTTAAGTTTAACCATTATTTTAAGTCATTAAATTTAGCCATTATGTTTAACAATTACTTTAAATCACTAAATTTAACCATTACTTTAAGTCACTAAGTTTAGCTATTATGTTTAGTCATTAATTTTAAGTCATTAGGTTTAACCAAAGTCATTAAGTTTAACCATTATATTTAACCATTAGGTTTAGCCATTACTTTAAATCATTGAATTTAACTTTTAGGTTTGGCCATTACTTTAAGTCACTACGTTTAGCCATTAGGTTTAGCCACTAGTTGTCAACTAGGTTTAGCCACTACATTTTAATGATGTGAAATAAACATGTGAAATAAAAAAAACTTGATAAAAATTGAACACCTTTGATGGTGTAGTCCATTGGTAAGGACTTGGGATTCAATTCTTTATATTTAAAACTTATGTGCATGTTTGGAAGGCTAGAGTCAGTAGGTTAGACTAAAGTAGTTCAGTGAAGTTAGGTTAAGTTAAATTAAGTTAGGTTAGGTAAATAATCTAACTACACCTACCTACCTACCTAATGCATTTTTTGACCTACTTACCTACCTATTAATTCTTAAAATAATAATCCAAAAAATGACTTTAATTTAGGTATAAAATATTTGACCCATTTAAATGTTCCATTGTCTACTAATCAAATAGTTAATCACTTTGTTAATCACTATGCTAGTCAAAATGACAAGGTCCAATTTGACTACTTAATTACATTGACCAAATCCAAATCAACTTGTCCAAATTGATAAGGTGGTTTTTTTGAGCTTGTCATTTTAGGTATTTTTTGACTTGAAAACCTAGATGAAAAAACCATGAATTATAATAAAACCATTTTCCAAACAAACCACTCAAGAAAATATTGACAAATGCTTTGAATATGTATCCAATGGAACATACAAACAATTGATAAAAATTTCTTATTTATTTTGATAATTATGTAACTCAAAGGCATACCTCAACCATCAAATACCTAAAATTGGTTTAGATCAAGGTCTAATTATCAATTAATGAACAACTTTTCATTTCCTATTATGCATAATCCTCAACAAAACAAAATTTTAATAATCAAAGAACATTGAGTAATTTTGCACAAAGAAAAAAACAATGGTGGCTTTAAGGTTGTTTGCAACCTCTTGCTCTTGCCTCCACATAAGTTAGCCTTAACAAATCACAAAACACAACATTTGCTGAAAATGTTGATTTGGGAAACTGAAAAGCTAATTAGAAAAATTGAAAAAGATTCAACCAAACCCCTAAAAGGACAATGTTTTAAGGTTAAATTTATCTCCTAACCCTAATTTTCACCCAAAAAAATGTCCCTAGCAATGCCATATGATATGAAATTTTGTATGGTGTTTTTTAAAATTTAGTTTATGGGGTTGAGGATGCCATACATTTTTTTATAAATGTGTGATTATTCTTTCAAAAACTCTCCTCTCGTACATTATATTTTAAAACATATGGTTACACCACATGTGACCATGTGTTTATGAAAAACTATATGGCTCAGTTATCTTCCACATAACACTTTATGGCTTTAAATGCCATATGCTTAAAAAGGATTCTAATCATTGTGAAAATTTTGTCAATCCGTCATCATAATTTGTGAACTTGTCTCCAATATGTAAATTTCCATATATCTACATTATAGTACACATTACCTATATATACTATTGTATATAAGACATAAAAAAGGTGTCTTAACCTCCTTCAAATCCCTTTGTGTATGTTTTCAAAACGTAAAACAAGACTCTTCCAAATTTGAAAACAACGATGGCAAAAGCTCCACCATTTTGCTCAATAATCTTTCTTGCTTGTTGTATGGAAAATTTACCACATTTTATCTTTATATGTTTTGTTGTGCATCTATAATGTGATTTTTACTTGCTGCTTTTGAAGATTGGATCATTATTACAGATCATGGTTTATTTGATTGGAAAACTAAACCAAAAACCAATCATTTTGACATTTAATCAATTTGACCACTTAATCATACTAAACAAATCGATTTGAACATGTCCAATTTGATTCATGATTTTGTCGATTGACCATAAAATGCTTTTTTTGATTAGTTAAATTGTACAAAAAATTGGGCAACCAAAAAAATTTAATTAAAAAAATAGTTCAATTTTTAAATATAATAAATACCTACCACCCACCCACCCACCATGGCCTCCTACCTCCTATCCACAACCCACCTATATATTATACATTTGCACACATGTACAAGGTATATATATGAATACATGTATTCCACAAAATATATGTCGGTAAGGGGGATTGAACCTTGGTTTTTTTGGTTCCACACCAATGTCTTGGCCATCAAACCACCACACCATTTTGTAAAACAACATGATACCAAATGGATTTAACATGTTTCCTTGAACTTCAATAAATTCTTTTGTCAATGTGTATAACAACATTTCAATTTCAATTTTTTTCATAAGTAAGTACCTAACTAAATAAATAAATAGGTATACATGTCTACCTACCTATGTTTTTAGATGTACATATCTACTTATGTAAAATATAGGTAAAGTATGTAGGTAGATAGTAGGTAGGTAGGTAGGTATATATAAGTTTTTAGATATATAAGTAGGTAAATAGATAAATAGGTAAATAAATAGGTAAGTTTGGTAAATAGTAAATAGATAGTAGGTATAATATGAGGTAAATAGGTGGATGGTAGGTAGGTAGATAGGATGTAAATAGGTAGATGGTAGGTAGGTAGACAGTAGATAGGACATATTTTGGTAAGTAGGTAGGAAGGACATAGATAGGTATATGTTAAGTAGGTTGGTAGTTCAGTAGCATAGAAGGTGGGCTAACCAACTAAATTAATACAGTCAATTTGACTAAGTCATGGGCATCTTGATGCACCATTTAAAATTTTTCTTTTTTAATTAGATGTACAACTTAATACTTGGTCAAAATGGTCACTTTAAGGTGTGAATGCAATAAAATGACTCACTCCAAGAGTAACTAGTCCTAAGAAATCACGGTTAAGAGACATTTCATATGGATAAACATTATCAAAGGAAAATCTTTTCAAGGACTAAATTAAATATGTATTCATTGAACTTCTTCAAAAGTTTAAAATGATTTTGTCAAATTTTGCATGTCTTTAAAAACTTTCTTAGCACTATAACCAATTGTTATAATCCTTTTGTAACAATAATTAAAACAATATATTTGATTTTTTTCAATAAATTTTTTTATTATTTCTATGCATTCCTCAACAATCATGAATTATGATGCTATATACTTCATTTTTCTACATTACTATAATTTAATTTCCAACAAGTTTTCCTCTTTGAAACATTGTGGATGGCTCGAATAAATTAAATTTTTGGAACTAATGTTTGACAACTTTTGTTGTTTTCTCTTGAGTGTTGTAGTTAGAGGTCTAACACTCTAGGGTTCAAGCAAAGTGTGAAATCTAGTATGGGTGGCAAGTACGCATTGTGAGTAGGAACTCCACTTAGGTTTGAATCTTAGTCATGTATGAGCTTTTGTGCTTTCAATGTGCACTGTGTGCATAGTTTGAGCTTCCATTAAGGTTCATTTTTGAGTTCAAGTGTTCAAACATAAAAGTTGTAAAGTGACCGCTTAAGCAGCCGCCTCAAAAAATAATTTCTCTAGGCACATTAAATTTGAATTTGAGCATTAGAACTTTACTGTTGTGATAAAAACATTTGACAAAACTATAAGCAACTTGTAGATATGATGAAATTTTGCATCTTTAAAAAGCTTATGCAAAGACAAATCAATAGAGTGGATAAAGTGGTATGGGAGATGTTGAAACATACTCATATTATTGAACAATATGAGCTTGAAGAACAAAATGAAAAACAAGATTTCGATAAAAAAAGGTTTTTTACACACCTGTAGAGAGTTCGTCCTAGATCGTCACTATGAAATAATGTTTTGAATTTAGAGTGTATGGTTGACAACCCTTAACATCTCGTTGTGCAAAACTAATGACTAATTTTCATGAACAAATTTTTCATGAGTTATTTAATTTGATCCCATTTTGGATCAGTTTGGCAATGAGAGATGTTGCAACTTCTATAAGTAACTAGCTAGGAATGCAATCACATGCTTCAACTTCAACATCCTTGCTAAGAACGTATGCATCTGATGAGGTTTCTAGGGTTCATGTGTTATGTATGCATGGATCAAAAGCCAAAGAAGTTGGTTGCAACAATTTTGATGCATAATGTGAACTTGAATGCCCTTCATCTCTAAAGAAAATGCATTCAAACCTAGAAAAGATGGCTTCACATAGAGTTTTCAAATCAAAAAGTTTTGTGTCTCAAGTTGTCTTTGCTAGTTTCAAGTTTTGAGCAAAAAAAAAAATTCAAGATTTATGTGAATGTTTTTTCTTTATGGATGGGTTTCATTGCAGAGCTTTTGACAACAACATGGCCAAGTGCAAACAAAATCCTTCATCAGGAGGGGGTAGGGAAGGTGCACAAGACATTCGAAATGTGAATGTTTAAGGGGAAGGAAATTGTAACTTGAGAAATGCATATCAAAGCTAATATGAAAGTAAGCACAAAGCTAACACATGAAAACGTGTCAGGCGGTACCAAGCTCGTAAAGCTTCTAAAAATACATCACAAAAATCTATTCAATGAAAAGTTGTTAAGGGTGAAAGCACATTACAATGGGCAAAAAATGTAATCACAAATATTGTTTTTCAAAACTATATAACTTTCAACTTCCACCAAGCCAATATTAAAAGAGGTTTTCATAAATTATATTCAAAAGAAGGTAGTTCAATAGCTGAATAATGAAATTATCAAAGTAAACTAGATTTTTTGATTAATATTAAATGATTAAAGAGTACATTTGTGAGAATTTATATGTCGTCACGATATATTGCAAAGTGCAAATATACTCTAAAAATGATACAAATAATTGCAAAACTTAATGAAAAACTTAGTCATATATTGAATATGAATTGATTGTATCATTTCAATTACAATTGAAAATTTTGATTCATACGATTTTACAAAAAACATCTAGACAAAATTTTCATTCAAACGGACATAAGTGTGTTGAAAAAAAACATTTTGTAGAAAAATTACTTTCATTTGAAACATGACAAGAATTATCTTGGAGGCCTTTGTATGAAAATCCATTTTATATGTTTATCAAAATGCTAGATGAAATCAAAGAAAAATTGCCCCCAAAATATATTAGAATATACCTAGAAATAATACTTTTTTTTTGCCTAAAGTGGCCCCCTTGTAGTGTGTTTTCACCTTTAAATCTACTTCTAAAACTCTTGAAAGTTATGATAGATAGCCACATAAGGTGATTGTTGAGATTGCTAAAAAGCTAACAACAATTGCCCTAAAATTTATCAAGGATTTTGAACCTTCCATTCAACATTTTATCCTTGAAAAGTTTCTCAGTCATTTTATCCTACAAAATGTAGTTCCTAAATACCTCACTAATGTGTAATCTATCAAGCCAAATCAAGAAATTTTGAACAACATGAAATTTGGGATCATAAGTCATTTGGTAGGTCCAAAACAAACTCAACTTATAGCTGCCAAAAACATTTTATGTATGTTTGCTTCTAGTTCATTAATTGGTAGTAGTAGAAATGTTGCTAAAGTGTTGGGGGTTGATAAAAAAAACATCAAAAAGGCGTTGGAATGATGTGTTCAAATGGATATAATCAACAATGCATTTTGGATTATTCAAAAGAGGTCAAGATGCTTTAACACCTCGCCTACATCTATTAGAGATATTGTGATTTCGTTTTGGACTTTTCAAACTGTGATTTCTCCTAAGCGAAAAGATGTGGTGAGGTGGCGCATTCTTGTAAAGGTGCATGAAGAGCATGTAACACATTACTTACAAGTTTCACAAGAAAAATTCCAATGCACATTCCTTTTTTCTTTGCACAATTGAAAAAGAATTGATCTTGTATTTATGAAATGTGGGTGCTTAGTGCTACTAATTGAATGTGGACTTGTTTAATTTCCATGATTTGGCAATATGTAGACTTGGTTATAACACTATAACCATATAATGTTTTAAGTAGCAATACATTCTAGAAGCTCTTGGCATTAATTTTTATAGAAGTCCAGTGGTGAGGGGTGTAAGCAAGATAAAGTGAACAACTTGATTACCTTGTCAAAATTGGAACAAGTATATTTAAAATAACAACAAAACCTATTATAAAATTGTGGAACATTGAATGTTTTCATTTCAATGACTAAATATGATATATTTTTACCCTAATGAGCATTGATTTTCATATTTCAAATTATAAAAATAGGTTTTAAGTAGGTTTGTCAAAATACAAGTAGCTTTTGATGTCTACTTTTCATTGTGGGCTTTTGGTTTCACATAGGTGTCAAGTAAGTTCTTACAAAAAGGAAATAGATTTTGTTTTTGATGACTTGCTAAAACATATGTTGATCTTCAATTACAATATGTTGTCCAAAACAAATCACCTTATGGGGTGGTGGTGTAATGGTTAAGGACTTGATTCCCTAATGTGAAGGTAAGGAGTTCAAATCCCCACACTTGCAATTTAAGCTACCTTGGCTATTTAAGTGACCTATTAGGTAGCCTAGGTTACAAAGCCTACAAGACCACATAGGCTAGGCCAAGTGGCCTAGCCTAAGTGGTTTGGTTTAGACTAGGTGCCTAAATTAGGTGGCTTAACCTAGGCCTAGGACATAGGTTGGTAGGTAAATAAAAAAAATTTGGCATTAATTATTAGGTTTATTAATTAGGTAAGTAGGTAGGTAGGTAAGGTAGGGTAATTAATTAATTAATTAATATTTTCATATTCATTTTAAATAAGATAATTTAAATAATATATATAAGGTCACTACCCAAATTATATTATTGTCATGGTGGTTCAGTAAAAAAACCTCGTTAAAAAGACAAACCAAAAAGACCTAGTCAAAATGGTAGGGTCCAAATTGACTTGTCCAAAATGGCACTTTGGTCAAGTCGGACATGGGGGTAAAAAAACCATGGGGGGGGGGGGGGGGGTTGGCAAAATTTCCGCTAAAATAAATCTGAAGGTTTTTTAATATTTTTATTACAATTTTAAAATTCATCTTTTTTAAAATATAAGTT
>Ga0116227_10006054_pt1 | contig 24846 bp, 15 predicted proteins | sample S1TSphgellanicum_FD_89693 | JGI IMG/M metagenome (GOLD analysis project Ga0116227, IMG submission 89693) | Host-associated microbial communities from peat moss isolated from Minnesota, USA - S1T2_Fb - Sphagnum magellanicum MG | ecosystem: Host-associated > Plants > Peat moss > Unclassified... | reverse complement strand
TTTTCTTTGTTTAGATTGATGGTGAAGGTTTCATGTTCTTAATACAAAAGTGTGACAAATGGATGGGTCATCGTATACAACAAGAATTTAATTAGGTTCAATTAGAAACTTGTTAAATTAATGATTTATTTTGTCTAGGTGCATTTTTTGAATAGTTGAAAACATAATGCACCATTAACGATTGCAAAAACAATGTTAAATTATTGTCAAAAGATGAACAATGTTATTTATTGCAAGATTATTTTAATTATGGATTCTTGTAAATTTTGAAATTTAAAATATAATAATGTTCAAACATTATAATTATAAATTCATGAATTTTTTGATAACAAATTTCAATAGAATTCACTCAGTCAATCATTTAACATTCAAATTGGCAATGTACATAAGATTACTTTAAAAAATTTATGTATAATTGATTTATTCAATAAAATTATAACAAAAAATTTGACATGCAAGTGTTGCTCAAAGATGATTAAAAGGGCAAGCACACATTGTGTTATTCATGTGCATTCATGGATTGCACATTGCAACCTGTGTAGTTGATTGATGATAATCAATTGAACATAATTGATAAAAAAAATTCACATGTTTTGCACAAATAAAAAACTTAAAAAAAACGATCATTGTGGTTTTGATTGTTTGATTTGTTTCTTTTTTTGTTTTTCAAATTTTGTAATTCTTAATTTTTTTTTATTTCAAAAAAATTTAAATTTTGTTTTGTTTTTGTAAATTGTGAGTGTGGATTTTAAAACTCCACCCCATATGGAAATAAAAAAAAGTGAATCATGTGGATGTTTTGTATGTGGAATAGTACACCCATGCACATTGCATGGTGTACCTTTTTATCCTAATTGTGTAGGTTTTCACATATTTCCAACTGTTATGTTGGAAACGTCCACATACCATTTTGGTGCCATCAAAATTGGGCAATTGAAAGCAACTTACGCTAAGTTTATCAAAGCTTCAATCGCCTTCCCCTCATCCATAATCTTCATTCCATATATGTTTGAATTTTTTTGTGAGATGGTACATTTGGGTTGCATAACTTTTGATGTAACTTTGGTTGAAACCCACTTGTTTCAAACAAGTTTCCAATTATTTTCAATATTGTTTCCAATTGTTTCCAATTGTTTCCAATTGTTTCCAATACATGCTTCAATATTGGAAAAAAATTAAGCATCAATTACAAAATACACTTCACAAATTTGGTAATTATTATCTTAATAAATGAAAGTTTTCGTGTAATGCAAGGTAAACTAATATTTTTTTGTAAAATTGGAATTATTTTTTAAGTAAAAAAATGTACCCAAATGAAATTTTGAACGGCCATGAACTTTTGAAATTTGAAAAACTTTGAAAAAATCATCATGCAAATCAAAGCAATGATGAATTGTTCCAACATTACATATAAATGGGGTTTAATATACGAAGACATATATTAAGTTAGGGTTAATATAATAGATTTCAAGTTGATTTCCATGGTTTTTATTTATTTCCAGAATTATATTATTATGAGTTTAATTTAAAATATTAATATTTATAAAAAAATTTGGAAACAAATTAAAATGTTGAGTTCAACATAAGTTCAAAGTTTTTTTTATAAGTGATTCAAAATTAATTTATTAATATTTTCCAATAGACCACTTGGAAATATAAATAAATAAATCAAAATTCAATGCACTGCTACATAACTTGTCCATTTTGTAATCCTTTTGCACTAGATTTTTTGTTAAAACAAACCTTGGACAATTTTGGGATAAGTTAAAAAAGACCAATCATTTAAGACAAGTAAGTGTTAATAAAATAAACAAATGTTAGATGACTAAACATTAGCACGGTGCCATAGTGGCATGTTTGATATGGCTAATCGTGTGACTAAATGCAATGATGTGGCATGTCCAATTTAACAAATTGTGTGATTATATTGATGATGTGTCATGTCTACTTCAACAAATTGTGTGACTAAATTGATGATGTGGCATGTCCATTTTAACAAACTATGTGACTAAATTGATGATGTGGCATGTCCATTTTGTCTAATCGTGTGAATGAATGTAATGCCATGACATGTTCATTGTGATTTAATATGTGATTAAATATGATTATTTTATTAAAAAATTATAATCTAAAAGAAAATTCATATTTTTATTTCTAGTTCAAAAATATTTTCAAATTATCAATTCCCTTTTGGATTATATTCAAATCACATTTCTTTTAATTCGATTTTTTTTTCAGAAGTTAAACCTTGCAATAGGTTCAATGTAGAAAACTTGAACATTTTAAGATGTGACTTTGAGGGTTAAAGCCCTTGGTTATATACTTTTCAAAATGAGATTGATGACTAAACAATATGGGATTATTTTTTCATGGAACAATTTGATCACACGAAGTTTTCAGTTTATTAAACCTACCACCAAACACTTGAGAATAAAATTTACAGCTTTTCGTAAATTGTTTTATTGATTCTAAGCTTCAAAAAGATTTTGTAGTTTTCCACTTAGCACATCCAATGGTACAAAAAATGTTGAAATCAGTGAAGAAATTAGCAAATTATGCCCTTTGAAAATGAAAAGGGTGATTTGAAAAAATTGAACATAACAATTCAGTTTGTGTTTTTCAATTAAAACTCTTTGTATGTTGTTCCATTATTTCTAGCATTTTAAAAAAAATTGTAATTATTTTCTTGGCACATCCAATGGTACAAAAAATTATTGAAATTGATCAAAAATTGACCAAGTTATGCCCTTTGAAAGTGAAGAGGGTGATTTGCAAAAACTGAACATAACAATTGAGTTTGTGTTTTTGAGTTTAAACTCTTTGTACATTGTTCCATTACCTTCAACATTCAAAAACATATTGTAACTCTCTTCTTGACGCATCCAATATTATAAAAATTTCTCACTTTGATAAAGAAATGAAAAAAATTATGTTCATTGAAAGTGAAGTGCGGTGATTCAACCACAAATTAACGATTTAAAAATCCAATTCCTTTTTTTGAGTTTTAGTTCTTCATACATTGTTGTAACCATTACATAAAATTACAATGGACATTGTTGTAACCACTACATAACTTTATGTATGAAGTTACAATGTCTATTTTGACTAAATGAAATTCAAATTAGTTATAATAGACAATGCTACTTTTGTGATTTGTCAAAATGGACATGGTTAGTTATGTGATTAAAAATAATTTGACTTAATAATCATGTTAGTTAAATTTCAATAGTGAAAAGGACATGGTTTTGTTGTAATGATGTCACAAAAATAATATTATTCTACAATGATCAATGTTATTTATTCATTGGGAGAATCATGACATTGATGGATTATGACATTCAAGTTTATATGCAAAACAATTAACAAATTCTACATTGTAATCAATGTACATCAATTTAATTAACTCGATTAATTTACTTAATGTGTTACTATTAAGTATGGGTTCCACATTGTCAAGTTCATGTTTGGATATTATTTCACCAATCACAATGTAGTGGGAAGATTGCAAATTGTCACTTGTCATTGATGCTTCTAGCACATGTTGAAGAATGTAGGCAACTTCTTTAGGCAAATTCTTATGCAAGATAAGTACTTTGTCTTAGTAGGTCTTGGATGCGAGTAATATCATGGTGCTTTGCTTTATGCTTTAGGTCTTGTTAAAGAGATGAATGCTTTTGACAAGTGGTTTTAATTTTTCTCTCTTGATGTCTCCATTGTGCAAAATTTTTAAAATGTTTGTTAAGATTTATGGTAAAGGATCATAGCTTAGAAGCATAGGGAAGTGATGAAAGACCTTAGGTAATTTGAGAGCTTGTATGTATGATTCCATATGTTTGGGTTTGACGTGCTTAAGTGGTTATCTTTAAATTGTTTGCATTGTTAGGGAGCAAGACCTATTGGGACTGGAAATTTGAGAGAAATCAAGCTTTTCATTTTTGTAGATGCAAGTGCTTCTCTATATACTTGTTGCAATCATGATTAGGGTTGAATTATCTCTTGTAAAGGCTTCTTGTGAATTATGAAAAATGGGAGAAATCTAAGACATTGATGGAAGGTTGATTTGTTTACTTTGTGTGGGTTTGATGTTGTAATTGTCAATTAATCTATGTTATGGGTAGAATTGGAAGCTTCTGGTTAAATATGGTGATATATGGGTATGGGTTTGTATGTTTTGTATGATGGAACCATAGTTGAAAACAATGATAATTCATGAGATTAAACTCAAAATGATTTTATCCCTATTTGTGCCCTAGGAGTCAAAGTTCCAAGGTATTGTAGAATTAAAATTTTTATTATCATGTTGATGAGAAGATTATGTTATTAACCATTTCATTTTACATTTGTGTTGCATACAAAATTAATGAGGTGTGGAATTGTTTTTGTCCCTGTCTTTTGTATTACAATACATCAGACATATGAAAGCCGTGACTCAAAAAGGTGGGAGTCTTAGGCAAATTCCCCAACTTCAAACTTTCACATAACATTTCACTTCAAATTTTTCAAAACAAAATAAAAGCATAGTTAAATCAAGAACTTCAAGATCCATTGTCCACAACTTGTTCTTTAAAATGAACATTCCATAATATGTAACCACCTTCTTGATCATGTGCTAATATGTTGACAATCAATAGAACATATGTATTAGGCAAACATGAAGGGGAAAAAAAAAGGAAGTATAAAAAGCTACAAATAATTGACATGGAACTATCAATGACATAAAATTTGCTTGCCATCACATGACATGAAAGTCTACTTGTAATCCACTAGGCAAACCATTCATCCATGAAACCTCCATGAACCAAGTTCAAGGGGTTGGATATAAGAGCCCAAATTTATTTGTGCACATGTTAAATTTTAGCCATTAGTACCAAGTTAGCATTCAACCTTGTGTCACTATGAGAAGGTCATGTCCATTGGTGTTAAGCCTACGTCAATAAGACCAATTATGCATCACCAAACTTTGGGAAGCCTTGACCAACACTAATTTGGAAGAGGATTGATGCAGAATTCACCTAGGATCACTCTTGCAAGCTCCACTCTCAAAATTGCTTGATGAGGGGTTGTTCATAATATTCCCAAATCTTATTTTGAAGTTCTATTCTTATTGTTACAATGTAAGAAAAAACTCATGATGTTAACATATTGAATATTGTGAAACAAGTAACAAATCCTCTACCTCTTATATTACCTATCACAACGCCACTCATGTTGAACATCTTTATTCCCTACATAAACTGGGAGAAGCAATGCATAGTAAAATTGAATGTCTGAACAACAAGAGTTATAAAAACACAACTATTCAACTGCAATGATAACCATACCAAAAAACCCTAATTTGTCAGATTTTGTTAATAAAACAGGTTACAAGGTTACAAACATAAAATTCAATACTGAATATTCCATGACATTCTCAATTGATTCAGTATCACCATTTGACAAACTTATCTATGACTCTAACGCTCGGAACCAACAAGGATAAATTGGTGCTGATCTTAGCATGGTCAAATGACAAGTGAAGTGAAACAATGTTTATTTTAGCATCCTTTAATGACCACTAGATGATCTTTGCATATCGATATTGCTAAGGAAAACATTCTTACCAGGTTGTAGATGATATATATGTCATTACTAGGCAGGGTTATCTGGGTGACGTAAAATCTGTAGCATAGAAGCTCCACAAAGCACACCAAATGTTATAAGGGTAGCCACAACCAAAGAATCATAAGTAAACAAGAGTGAGAATAACATATTGAGCATTGTTTCTTGCTTTTTCTTCTTGACTTCCTCGTCATACACATCCTGGAAGCGAAATTCGATTCCTTCAGTCCTGAGTTTGTTCACCCTCCCAATAAGTCCCTGAGAGAGCAGATGCAACAATGTCAATATATCTAGCTAGTTACTACTACATGGTTACTAGTTGCTACCAATCTCGGGCAGTTACTAGAAACAGGAACTAGACCCCCAGCAGCTATGAGGGACATTCTTAGAAATCATAACCACAGTTCTCAAAAATCAAAGGCCCGGTTCTTCTATATAACCAAAACTCTCAAATGTTTTTGAAAAACAATCAAACAACCAACCATAAACCCACCAGTTTATTGCTGGCTTTTTCATGAAAACCATCGGTTCTCTAAGGGGTTTGAAATAACTAGGACTGACGGTTCTTTGATTCTGATTTTGTTCCATAGAACTGTATCTGGTGATTCTCTGATTCTGAAATACTTAAGAAACTGGAACCGATGGTTCTTTATAAATTCAAATGACATGTTGGTTCCCTCCTTTTGGAACTTGGGGCCAACAGGTAAGAGTAGGATATATGTATACCATTGAATTGCTATCCTCAAAAATCAAAGAACCAATTCTGATCCTTCACAAGTAGAATAAGATCATATAACCAGGTTTGACCCTTAACCAGTGTTCAAGAAAATTAGAAAACCAGGTCAAAGGACACACACTAAACTGTCAATTAATTGCCAGTTCTTTCATGAAAGCCGGCACTTGTTTGAAACTTTTTCAAAACCCAAAACTGGAAGTTCTTTTGATTCTGATTTTTTTCTTTAAAAACCTGAACTGAAGGTTTTGTGATTTTCTGACATTTAAAAAAAACTGGAACTGGAAGTCATTTCCAAAATTTTCAAAAAATCAGAACTGGAGGTTATTGACAAAATCAGAGAATTGCACAACACTGGGTACTACTTGAACACATAAGCTCTAACCACATTTGACAGCTGGTTTCTAGATTTTGAACAAATAGAACAAGGTTGGCCCTTAACCCAGGTTTTTAAAATCAGAGAACTGGGTCAAAAAACATACCCTAAACTGTTGGTTCTTTCATGAAAATTGCCAGTTCTTTGATTTTTTTTTCCAACAAACACCAAAACCAGAGGTTCATGTAATTCTGGAAAATATCTTAAAAACTGAAACTGGAGGTTATGTGATTCTGAAAAAGAACTGACATTGACTTGCGACCAGTCTCATTCTCAAAAATCATAGAACCTGTTTTGATCTGTCTAAGCTGGGTTCTGAAAAATCAAAGAACTGGGTCACAGAACCTACCCTACAAACCAGCAGTTCTGTGCCAGTTCTTCGAAATTTCTCAAAAGTCCTGAACTACAGGTTCTTTTGATTTTGAAAACATTTCAAAAAAGCCAAAACCACAGGAGGTTCTGTGATTTCTGAAAAAACTAGTGACCCTTTACTAGTCTGACTCTCAAAGATCATAGAACCAGGTTTGATCCTTATGGAGTTCTAAAAAATCAAAGAACCCAGTCAAAGAGCCTACCTATAACGATTGATTCGCTGGTTCTTTCATGAAAACTGCCAGTTCTTTGAGAGTTGTCAAAAATCCCATAACTGGATGTTCTTTAGGTTCTGAAAATATTTCAATATTTTTTGTGGTAGGTAACGCCTGAGGTCAAGGCCATACCAGAATAAGGGTACCACCCAAGGTGGCCCCTGGACAAGAAATAGAAATACAAATGGTACCTTTCGTGCTGGGTTCTCTGAGGCGATGGTCTTCTTCCAATCCCTAATGATCATGTTCTTTTGCACAACTCCAGTGGCAGCAATACCGGTGGCAAACGCAGATAATGCTAACGGATAGCCTCGATTGTTCCAGTGCAACAGACTGGATTGCGCTATGGCTGTGAGAAGCAAGCCTTGGAACGCACTGTAAAACCCCACCACCTGATAAATTTCGTTCCTGATGCTGCGGATTTCCTTCTGTCTCTTTTCCACTCGCTTCCCCATCAACTCTGCACTGCTCTGCCAATCTTCCAGCGCCACTCTGCACAAATTTGCTTTGGTGACTGGCAAGTTACTAAAGACCAATAGATTCCGAAACTCAGTCTCGAGCTTCGACATATGAGTTGGCGGAGTTGGCGCTGCATCTGTCGCCATCGGAGTTGGCGGAGTTGGCGCTGCATCTGTCGACATCGGAGTTGTCGCGGGAGGCACGCGGACAGCTGCATCGCCGTTGTCGGCCATTGCTGGGGTCCTCTCCTCTCCGTGTGTTCTAACTGCTGAAGCCGGTTCCTCGGTTTCTACTGGGCCTTCGGAAGATAGCGAGTGGTCAGCCAGCTCGATGTTCAGACGGTGCTCTGTGCCGTTGCTATTGCGATGTGGGCTTGTTAAGTATTCATCTGCTAGAGTTGAACTGTCCGCAGCCATTTTCTGCCAACACGAAATTCCCCAGTGGGATACTGAAAGAGTAATAAAAGTCGACACCGCCGCGCTTTCCTTTCGCTACTGCTCGCAGAAAGCAAGCGTTCCGCAAGAATTACCAAGCTGGTCCTTCCTTCGACCCACACTAGTTGCTACTGCTGCTGCAACGTACCGACATAAAGCCTGGCCGGCCCGGTGGTAGCGTAGTGGCTGCAACGGACCGACGAAAGTGAAAGGGGGTGGTACATAAAGCCTGGCTGGCCCGGTGGTAGCATAGTGGCTTACCGATTAAAGTGCAAGGGGGTGGGGTGGTACATGAAGCCTGGCCGGCCCGGTGGTAGCGTTCGTCGACAGGTGATGTGCTGGAGATTCCTGTTCTATGTTTCTCGGATGAAAAGAAAATTTTCCGTTGATCACCAACTGACCATGGCATCCTCATAACTTGTAAGGTCGGTCCTTCTTGGTACCTAGCAGTTTTGGTTTCGCATAATCAGGCCTGCACCTGGTATCAAGTATCAACACTTTTGGAATACCTTGGCCACTTGGACACATTGTTTTCAATAATTATTTCATTGTTTGTTTATTTATTTATTTTTGAGAATTCCATTTTGACAAATGATATTTGGTCAACTATTTCATCAGATTTCTTTATTTTCCTCCACAAATAAATATATTTCTGTTTTTCTTTTTTGAAAATTTCAACATTTCTGAAAATAAAATAATTAGTGTCTAAACCTTATACCTATACCAGCTTGGTAAGGACTTAAGGTAATGCCAACCTTTGTACCAGTTTTATGCTAGTCTCAATACCGGGTATATCCCAACTGCTTCATATTAGCAAAAATTCAATCATGGGCCCAATACCAAGACCAGGCTGGTATGAAAGTTTTAAAAAGGTACCCAAGACCTATTAGTACCAGCTTGATATAAATGAAAACAAAATTTAAATCCCATACCAGGAACAAGCTTGTATGTTCAAATCTTGATACTAGACCAACAATGGTAACTCCATTTTTTACAAACATAGTAGCCACTTACAGGACCTTCTTAATGATGCAAGACCTTCTTATTTAGAGTCTCGCATGATACTTGCCCAATTACATACTTTGTTACCCATGTGTGTGAGGTGAAAGTAGGAGGGTTGACATAATAGGTTATCAAGGTGGAACCTTGTAACTTCGATAGCTGGCAGTCTTGTTTACACAGTTGTACATAATATTAACACTAGTATCAACATAGTAACAAGGATTCTAGAGGTTTTTGTACAAGTTGAGATAATACAACCTTAATGCCATGTCACACCAAGTAGTAGTGCCCTATCACTAGGACATGTACCTTTCTGGTCAACATTTGCCATCATCAAATTTATCCTACCATTGCTTGTTTTTCTTTATCTTGTCGCAATAAACATCAAGTGGTAGCTATAATGACTATAGCATCATTGAAACTTGGAGATGCATCCAGACCTAAGAGAGATAAGCTATTGTGTGTTACCATATCAACAACTACAACCATCTTTTTCCACACACCCAAACCTAATAACATAACAACCTTTTAAAAAAATGGATAACCTCCAAACCAAAACATCATTCACTTGCAATGATACAAGAATCCAAGCCCAAAACACAATATAGAAAATCAAAACACCATGTGTAAAAGAAAATTGACATAACACAAAAAAATTACAGAACAAAAAAATCATTATGTGGTTTAGAATCTTGGTGATTTGAGATCACACATCTTGGGATTATATCTCATGCAATAATATCTAGAACCGTGTTCACATTAGACTTAATTTACTTACAATAATTGGGATATAAACACATAATTAACATAATTTTTTTGATAATTATCATGTGCTACCATTTGGCAATGACAACCATTGATGTCCACACACACAAACCTAATAAAATAACAACCTTCCTAAAAAATGAATAACTTCCAAATTGCCCCTTATTTGTAGCTATGGTCCCCATAAACTAGATAACATAAGAAATCATTTTTGCAAATCCCTAGGAATGAACACCTTAGTTCTAAGGTGCAAGGATGAATAGGCCAAGTACAAATGTTAGTCCCATTGTTAGTTGCTTAATTGCAATCCTTCAAATCTAAAGTCAAATGCAAATCATCTTCCATAAAAAAAGGTGTATTTCTTACTTTTTAACTATAAGAATTGGTTCTTAAGTTTATGATATGCATCAAATGCAAACCAATTTTTTGATTGGTACCTTGTCCAAGAGTGATGTACGACATACAATATGCCAACTCCTTGAACACCAATCACACACCAACATAATGGTAGGCCCCATAAACTACCAACACAACATACAATGAAGTATGGCAAAAACAATTGCTAAAGATGGGCCAATTTGGCCATCCACATTAAGGAGATGACATGAATTATAATTCCACGCATGGTTCTTTCATGTTTTTTAAGTGTGTGTTTCTAGTTTCATTACATTTTGCCATAGTTTTTTAACAGTTAAGAGGTGAATATTTATTTATTTATTTCATTCTTTTGTTGGAGCTTTGGATTCTCAATGCATTGTTTTTGCTCTACACATCTATTTGTGCAAATGTGTGTTTGGAACTTCATGGTGTGTTGTTGCAGGTGTGCATTTGGAACTTCACCACCTTAGTTTGTGAAGAGTTGAGAGCCGATAAATATTTCTCCTTCCTCCTTTTTTTCATTCATTTGTTGGAACTTTACATTTTCAATGCATTGTTTATATTCTACACATCCATTGTGCAAGTGTGCATTTGAAACTTTGTGGCATGTTGTTACATGTGTGCATTTTATTTTTTCACCAACATTTCTTGATGTTCTTCTTTGTGTTTTTTTCAATCCTTTTCTCTTGGAACATTGTTCAAACAAGAAAATTGTTGTCTTTTATGAAGATTTGTGGAAGCATCTTTTTTGGAAGAGCTAACGGAATTGGATTATTCTTTGCTTGATTCAAGTTTTACATTCATTCAATGTGTATCATTTTGTTTGTCATTTGCATATATAAGTTAATGTGTTTTTTTCCTCTATAAAGTGCTAACAAGCTTTAGCTTTGGCCTTCTTGTTGGTATAGCCAACTTCCGTAAAATAAAAAGGAGGCAAGACAAGAAAAAAAAGATGAGGTCACCTTGCATTATCACAAACATTCAAGTGGCCCTTCTAATTGAAATGATATTGGATTTTTGCCACCCAGTGGATGTGGTGATGTAAGGTGGGGTCAACAAGGAGTCACTAGACTTGAAGATAAGGATTGGCATCAGAAGTAACCCTACACAAGGTGGATGACATGGAGGTGGGAGAGGAAACTTTTTTGACATGGTATGCATTCTACAAGTTTATATTTATATCTTTCATTTTTCTTTTCTCTATGAATTACAATCAAGAACTTCAAAATAACTTTAACTGAAAATGTATTACTTTGACCAAATTAACATCTCACTTGTAAATATATGAAGTTACATCACATGTCATTCCTCTACACTTGTAATCAAATTTTTATGCCTCTTATAATGCAACATTCCAAAGTTAATTGAAATTATGTGTTTGTTTTTTGCCCCTTGTGTATTTTGTTTTTATTATAAAAACCCATTATGATTTTGTATGTTGTGTGTGGCATGTGTAGCTTCTATAGCTTTCTTTGTAAAATTTTGTAGGTTCATTTATGTGTAATTAAAAAATGGACCTCCATGACTGGTCAATATTATTTGGCAAATTTTCATTTTTAATCAAAGGTTTGCAAGAGACATAAAAATTCATCACTAATTCAAGCTTACCATTTAACGAATTAAAAATAGATTTCCAACATAATCTTCAAGAATCGTGGATTCATGGTTCCCTTGTTCGACTATGTTTCCCGCATTGATGTTGTAGGTACTATGGCCTTTCGAGCAACCATACTTCTACCCAAGTTAGGGTTTTCCTTCCCAATTGTTACATGAGTGGGATTAGTAGTGTTGCTAATCATTGGTTTAGCCTCATTCCTAGCCTCTAGCTGCCCGCTTAATTCCTTTGCACTTGTGGCTATGTACCATCCACAAGCATGAGTCCCTTGAGGTTGGTATTTGACCAAAACATGCACATATACTTCAACCCCAATGTGAGCATAAAAATAGATCTAATGGACAAATGTTTGAAGCATCACTTATGCACACTTGGGATGGCATTAAGTACCTTCTAGTGACAATGCCTTAGGTTTCTCTTGAACCTCAAGTGCTTTACGTTCCATCCCATTACTTTTTGTGATTTCATCCCCACTTGCAAGGTTAACCTTCTTTGTGCATGCAGGTTCCTCAATAAACCAAGTAAACCCTAAGTATTGTTGCATGGGCTAGGATTCTACTAGTGGGCTCTCTATTGCATTTTTGTCCACCACCACCACTCCTTCCAAGATTCTTTCTGCCCTTACCCCTTCTTCCACTACATGCAATTCCCCACCACCATTCTCACATGTAAAGGTTTCAATGGTTTGCTTTTGTGTAAGAGGTACTTATGAGCCAAGGAGGAAGGGTTCGAGCCTTGACAAGAGTCCAGTTATTGTTGACAAATTATTGTTAAACTTTGTCATCCATGATTGCATGGATGACACTTTGTCCATCACCTCCACCTGTGTCCTTTGAGAGTGGTCATGCCAAGCTTGGATTGACCCAACCTTTTCTGTCATTAGCTATAGGGCATTATTGAAAGCAACATTTGATTGCTCTAATTTTTGTAACCTCCCCATGCCATTCGAGGCTTCCTATCACAACCTCCCCAATCCAAATCAGAAAAGTAACATGGAATTTTTTCATTTGTGAACTACAACTATGAATTATACATCTAATGCCTAAAACAAATCCTATTACATCAAAAATAGTAGATGAAACTTTGTTTAAGTTTGGTGTGTACCTTGTTATTAGAAAAATCAACCAATTGTTGTGCCACCTCGGTGATGGAGGGGGGTCATTCTTGATTGACACACTATGTAAGACATCCCATGACACATTTGGATGAACCATGAGGCTTTATATGTACATGGATAGGCCATTGTCAGACCTGAAATAAATTGTCTAATTACTCAAGTTTTATAATCACGAAAATGGTGGGAACCTAACTCACCAAGTCTTGGAGAACCCCAACCTTCCTTTTCTTCCCAAAATGGCTAGGTTTTTGAACCTTTGCCCTGGAAGCCTTCATTACCTACTCAAACACATTTCCAAAATATTAAGTTGCCCTATGGAGCTATTAGAACATATCTTGTGCACTAAATTCCCCATAAACAACACAAGTTTCCCAAAATGGAACCATGCAATCCAAACCATCTAAACCTAGAAAAAATATTTACAGTGCATTATTAAAACCAACCCATGTAGCTTGCTTCACCTAAACTATGCATCTAGATCTAGGCACTTGGATATCACATAATCAAAGTGAAAAAAGGTCAAGTTTCATACCATGGACTTGGCCATTTGCTCTGGAGAATTCCAATAGAATTTAAGCTTTTGCCATGCTTCATCTGACACATTAGGGGGTGGACCATGAAATGGATCCTTTTCCCACAATCCTTTTAGGCGTGACCTTTCATATTTCAAGGCACACCGCACAACTTTTTGACAATTGATTTCCTTAGTATTCGAATTTTTCATCTAACTCTGCCTTAAGATTAGCCATATCTTGTGGGTTCTGGTTTTTCACAAGGACAATGGAAACATCCATGTACTTGGTACAAAGCCTTCGAATCGAATCTTCAAACCGTGGTTTATTAGTGGAACGACATGTAACAAAGCCTCTTTAATCAACTTGGATGGATTGGGGTTTTTTACCATCTATTTTTTGGGGATGCATCTCAAGTTTTACTATTTTCTTTGAGACTCGCTAGACCTTGCGTATGTTGCTAGTTTGGACATTAATGGGTGAAGTGATATGTGCCCCATTGCTTGCACCTAAATTAGGATTCGATAATGTTGTCAAATGAGGGCCAATTTGTACGATTTGAACAAGGTGCCCTCCTTCACATGGCACACTTGGGATGCCAAAAGAGGACCCATGTTTTGGGATGTAGTTGGCATGAATGACCAACCATATTCACTTGAACTAGTAAGCTTGGGAGGTGGGTCAATGGCAGGAAATTTTGTTTGATGACCATAATTTAACTGTTGTTGTTTTCTAGCCCTTTGTGCTTTTCCCTGCACACATAGTCAACAACACCATCTCTAGCCACACATGATGGGTAAAAAAAACATTCATTTGTTCACCAACTACCACTTATGATTTTTGGGATCCAAACTTGGTTTGGCTTTTGCCAAATTGGTTCTAGCTACAGACTAGATTTGGTGATTGCATTTGGTGATAAAAATATAATAATCTTCCCAAAAACTTGGGCAAACATTATACACAATCTGCATTTCGAGTTTTTGTTGCCTTTTCGAAAATAATGGGAAGACTCAGACGTGATGTTGGTTAACATTCAAGAGACATTGTTAATAAAAAAATATCCTCTTTCAAGCTACAACAAGCTTATTAAGGAAAGAACTTTTATTTCATTTTAACATGTCCATGTATATACAAACATCTATGCCTTAAAGACATAGAGGCCTATATATAGGGTAGTGGTTGGGGCCTCTTGCACCCTATACATATCCTTTAAGCACACCATTGCACAAGAAGGAAAACCGTGATTTGCAACTAGTGTTTACGACTGTTTTTTAGTCGAAAGAGACATTTTACAACTAACTATCTAATAGTCGCCTAAGACAAGTCGTAGACGACAAATAGTCGCATGAGACATTACATTAGGATGACATCATCAGATGATAGATGAAGACTAAATTTAATATATATTGTCTCATCCTATGGGGCTAGTATATACATAGTGTATATGGGGCATCATTTTGCGATTGTAAATTGCAACTATTTTGGTGGATCCAACCTCCAATCATGTGGAGACACATGTTATGGCCAAGAATTTTCTAAATATCATGATCTAGGAAAATCAGACCTAAATCTTATGGCCAAGAAATGGCCATGTCTTTTGTGTTTGGCTAATCGACATGTGCCACATGGCTCATTATGAACATCATGGCATTCATATATTTATTAAAAAACCCTAGATATATCCCAATCATTAGATGGCAAGAATAAGGATCTTGACACGTGTCGCATTATTATTTGAATGGAAATTTCAAATTTGTCACATCTTTTAAAGATTGAAAAATAGAAACATGCCACATGGTGATGTTAAATAATTTGTAAAATATATTTTTATTTAAATGGATAAGGAACCCCAGTTTAACATTATGAATTGAGGTTAACATTTTAAGGTTTAATTAATAATGTTCTAGGGTTAGGGTTACCATGGCTCACTAATCACACACAAAATGGACATGGAAAATGCTTACCATTAAGCTAATAAAAACTCAGTGAACACACTCACCTTAAGTTTTGCAAAGATGGAAAAATGTTTTGTATTGAACATGGGTTCCTACCTTAATGTAATCAATAATACTTAACTTGAATAACTAGATGATCCACATATAAACATAATGATTAACCTATTTGTTTTGCTGGCTAGGGTGAGTGTGTTGTCTTGCCAGCCTCGGTAACATAGGTGGCTATGAGATGTCATCTGGTCTCTAAGCCTTGCCACTATTTCCTCTTCTACCCCCAAATCCATTATTCTTATACATGTACTCTGGTTTGAGCATAACACTTTGTAGATCCAGATGATGAACCCCATTTAGCTTCTTCTCATGTGAATATTTCAATTCACTATGTTGAATTTGATCTGAACTGGCACCTTGTATGTGCAATGCATCAAAGGTTGCTTCCCAGTCATCCTCTGCATCATGTGTGTTTTCATTGTCATCAGACCCACTTCCTGTGTAGTTAGTACTTGTGCAATTGCTATCAGACCTTGATTTGCTCTCATCACAACACCATCCATCAACTAAACTTTGTTTTGTTCATTTCCTCCATGTAATTCCCCACTTTCAAAGTACATGGGACAACTTTCACCACATTCTGACCTGGAAACCTCTTTTTTTGTGTGCTTGCATTCACCATCAGAGCCATTGACCACTGATTGAGATTTTGTTGGAGGTGAACTTGCAGGTATGTGATCATTGGTAGTCACACTTGATCCAAATGCCTGACTGCAACTTTGGCTTAAAGTCCCAATGTTTTCCTGCCCTACACAATCTACCTCACCTGGCTCATGGTGATGTTGTGGCTTTGTCCTCCCTTGCTTACCTACACATGGTAACATCAAACTGCTTAATGCACCCTTTTTAATGCAGTAGTGTTGGTAGGCAGATGTGTGTGGGCTATACTGATATTGCCTCCTCTTGGCATTAGAGGTGTGAGTGATCATTCAAACAAGGGGAAAATGACACTATCAGGTGCATGAAGGAATTCCTGATTTTGGACGTGATCTGAGTGTTCATGATTTCAAGCTCCAATTATGCATTTTGGAATTGCTCATGGAACTTTATTCCAAAACCCTAAAACCCATATCTTTGAAGGAAAAAGGGTTTTAGGGTTCAGTTAGGGACCAAATGAAAACTACATAATTCCATAGTCTCTCCCACTTACAAACATGTAAAGCCAACAAACAAAAAACCTTCAAATCATTTTTCCTTTTACTCTAAAAATGGAATTAGTTATGTTCAGATTGTTATATTGGAGGCTGAGGGAAATGAACTTGGAAAGTTTGCATGAATGCCTCTCTGAAGCAACTGGACACTAGAACGAAGGCAAAGACACCCCTAAGTATATAGAAAAATAATAACTAATCTATACACAAATTACAATGGATAGATTGTGAAGAGCAATGGCCATTACTAGAACTTTGTGAAGGCCAGACTGCAGCACAACTCCTTTGTGCACTATGGACTTTTCTTATGAATTCATTCTCAAAGGAAAATACTTATTCCTCAATAGTTGAAGTCAAATGTGGTATACAAGGTTGCATTGTAGGAATTGGTAACTCACTTGGAATCTATGTGCCCAATGGATGCTTGCTTTTGATTTTCCTTTGGTTTGTTTTCCTTTCCCATAACCTGGATCATGATGGAATGGATGCTTGACAATTTTCCTAGCTCAAATGGTTATTAAAGTGACACACCAGAACCCTAAATATTATCATTTAAAAAACATGCAAACCATTGAGCAAAATAGATGAGTAATAATGTTTTGCTCAATTGTTATTTTGCATTACCAAAACATTATTCAAATTCACTATCTGAATTCATTTGTATGTGGAGAACGCAAAACATGACCCACTCAAGGAAAGTCAACAACACAATAATGTGCCAATTCAGTTGTTGCAGAAATAGTAGTAGCCTCCTCTGTTATTTCTCAATATTGCACAATGAACATCCAAAATCTTGTCTCATGAGGATGAGGCCCTGCAATTCTTGCACATAACGAAAGGAAGGAGGCACTGGTCATTGCATGTGCTTTAGTGTAGAAATCTCCTCATTTACTTTCTCCCTCTTTGCTAGTTGCAAGTTACAGTACAACTGGCCTGTTATCTGTTCCCACTGTCACACAACACCAACCACACAATTGCAGTTTGTCAAAGAAGCATTTCAAGTGTCTTGAGAGGCAGGATATTAGCAAATAGTGAGCAGGAGATGTTAGACCTTAAATTAACATTCAAGGGAGTTAGGTAGTTGAAAGGCAAACATGTCTATAATTCCAGGATTGTTGCATTATGTTTTCTACATTACTCACTGCAAAATTGAGAGATTGTAGGTGAGGTTACACAATTCTTGTGAATTGGACCCTCATCATTTGCTAACCAGTGCATGCTTTTTGTTGGCATGTTGATCTGCTACAAGAAACCTCATACAGATCCAAAGTTTCTGCTGGCAACAAAGTCATTACAAAATCCCCACACATGAGACAGAGATGCTCTGCTTAGAGGCTGCAGTTTCAAACACCATTTAACAATTGAGATATTGACCTTTCTGATGGTTTTGACAGAGTGAAGCTTGGGTTCATACTTTGGGATTGGGCGAAACTTGCAGTTGTGCTACAGATAACCCATCAAGAAAACAAGATCAGAATGATAACTTGAACTTGCATATATGTCCTCTGCAAAAAAAATTGCAACAACAAATCCTTCTTAAAAAACTCTAACTATATCATATCAAATTCTCATACAATGTCACCCCACTGGTTTATAGAGGTTTGGGGAACAACTACAAGTTAGAAATACCTCAGCAATCAAGGCTGCAATATCATTGTCATCTCCATGTTTGCTTGATTTTTTCCCATCATGTATAGAAGAAGCTCCAGCATTGTGTACAGACTTGCTTGTCTGCTTGAGAATTGCTGAAGTGAATGTAGGCATACTTGCTCACATAGCAGATGGCCCATTGGATTGCTGAGTCTTGCTTGAGGCATCTTGCATGCAAAACATAGACCATTGTGCAAACATCAACACTAAAGGTATGAAAAGCCCCACTTTGGGTAACAAAACTTCATTTTTAGAGAACATGTGTAAGAGGTCTTCAGTCATGACTAAACCTAATAATTGGTAAAAAGTTTAAATGCAGGACATTAAATGTGTTACTAGAAATCACATTGAGTTGCAGACCTCTCAAAACCACTAGAAAAATTGTATTTCATTGAAGGATTAATCACATAGAAACAAATGTGTGCAGTTGTGTACCATGACTAACATTCTATTGCTAGGGCTTTTATGATGTCCTACACTCTTTTTTTGATTGGACACATAACTTTTTCTAGAACCTAACTGGCTGCTCACTAGCACTTGAATTTCTCCACTTCTTTCCAAAATGGTGTTGGATTTGTTCGATAGTCCTCCAATAATAGCTTGCCTTGAAACTGCATTAGCTGGCATGTTCATTCTTAATACAAATTGTTGAGTCTTGTTCTCCAGAACTAGTCCTGTAATTACCATTAAACCCACCAAGGGTGTATAAGAGATGCTACTGACCTACCAGTTATTAATTAGTCAAACTTGAACACATAATAAGGGCTCAAGAAGAGGACATGAACTTGTAGCTTTTGCACGACCATGACCCATGGATTCCTAATGACCTCTTCAAGTTGGATGCAAACCAAAATAGAGGACAAAAACTACCTATATTGACCTTTGACTTTGATGGTGACTATACAATGGAATTATCTTTTCCAACCTTGGAGGAACGAACTCTGCTAAGTATTTCAGCAGGTTGACAAACTGAGCTGGCTCTAATAGGGTGATTCTGTTGGAGAGATCCGCTACAATTGCAGATCTTCATTTTGTTGTCAGTCCCTTTCTCCAAATATCCAAGAAACATGGATCACCTAGTGTTAGCTGACACAATGATGGTTGGGGTTGATCCATTGGTTGAAGGCTTCTCTCTTATCCTTTTGTTGGGTTTAGGGTAGCAGGCATTGGCAACAAAGAGATGCAGAGATCCCACTTGTTCCTTTGTAAGTATGAATCCCAACACTTGACGTATTCGAGTTTCACTACTTCCGGCAGAATGTGCTTGATTTGAGCCAAGTGGTGGAAAAGAAACCGTCTTCAAGAACACACCCAAGATATAACACTACATCAGTTTTGCTTTACAACAACTTTGTGGAACCGACCGATCCAAGAATTCAAGAAAAGAAATTGCATGCAATGGAATTCATAGTCTCAAACTGCTGCTACCTTCTTGTGCTGGTTTCCACAGTGTTGCAAACGAATTCGAAAGTAGAGCATTGGCAGTGTAGAGAAAGCAAACTCACGCTACCTCCAACCCATCAAAGAATGCTTGCAAGAGAACACATCCCATTCATTTATGTCATTTCAAGAATTTATGCAGACAAAGCTCGATTGAAGACAAGTTTGTGGGTTTCCGCAAGACAAATGATGCAGCCTTGATGAAAATGCATGTGGCAAGGAGTGAGGCATGGCCATGAAATCCTCCTTCCTTGGCAGCTTTTGAGTGTCTTCTTCCTAAAGGCTGAAAAAGAAGAAAAGAGATCTAGAGTCGACTTGCAACCTAGACTCCACAAGACTCAAGAGCTGAATAAAAAAAAGAGAGATCTGCAGTCGACTTGTAACCTAAACTCCACAAGACTCAACAGAAGATGAATGAATCGTCAGGATCCATCTCAAGAGCTAATGAAGAACATAAAATAGAGGAATCTCGAGAATAACAATGACAAGCTATCCCATGCCTGGCCCCAAGATACACAACAAAAGTGGATCCAAACCCTTGATGCAAAACCCTCTTCCCTTCTTCCTTGCACAATGGCCCTCCATCGCTGTCACGTCCATATCATGGCTTGGCCAACAAACAAACATGCCGGGAAAGAAACGACAACCCTATCACCCTTACAAGAGCAACGAAAATTCTCACCTTCTTCTTTTTGCTTCAGACAATGGATGTGTGATTTGCAACAAAGAAGCCAAGAACGAATGATTTTCATCACCATGGCTTCGTCATGATCATCATCACCATGGCCATTGTGTATTACACAGCAACACTAATTTGAAAAACCACATAAGGCATGTAATATGACTTGGGTATAATCTGTATATTATTTTTTAAAAAATTAACATAAATAAACTAGACAAAAACTAAGGTGATGTATGCAATACATATTCAAGTATGCTCCAAATACAACTTACATACAATTTAAATATAATCATTATACATAACCAGTAATACATGGGTACATCTTAGTATGTACCCATATAATAATGAGTATAATATGTTCAATACACAATTGTGGACCCCTTATGCCTAAAATATGGATAATACATTTGGAATACCCATAGGGCTATGACTCATTTGGTGACATTTGCAACTAATGGTAGGTAGAGGGGTCTTCTTGGATGGAAATTGTGTTGAAAGCTATCCAAATGAAAGGATGAAAAAATCCATTAGTTGCAAGTTAGTCATAGAGTAGTTGCAAGCAAGATCAAATGCAAAAAGTAGTTGTAGATATAACTAACAATTGCAAATGTCAAATAGTCGCAACTAGTTGCAAATTGGTTGGTTACAAAAACCTAGTTTTCTTCTAGTGTTGGTGACTAATTGGATGTAGAACATCCGTTAAAGCCACTAGGAAAAAGCTTGATGAAGTTGTAGAGAAATCTCCACAACAACAAATCACTCAAAATAACTGCACAACATATGCACCCTAACAACATCTGCTAACTGAGGTTGAGTTTAACATGACCTGCTCACAAGGTGACTTGTGTCTATTTGGTCTAGGAGATCTTTGGGAAAGCATAGATATGGAGCCTTGGGGCGTGACATCATCTTGTTCATTGTCTATGCCTTCAATTTCTTCAAATTCTAGCTCCCATTCCCATTCTTCATCTCGTTCCTCCCTTTCACAAATCAGCTGGTTGCTCCTTTCCTCCCATTCGTGGATAGACTCTTCATTGTTGTCTTGCATTGCAAGCATTTTTGCAACTTGTTGCCTTGTTTTTGTTGTAGCCTACCTATGTGTTTTTCGTGGGGTGCAGCTAGGAAGATCAACCTTTAATAATTTCTTTTGTTGACAAGTCCTAAAAGTGACATTGCGACTATGACATCAACCGAAAACATCAAATTCCAATTAACACCAATATGATTATACGCGAAGATGGCAGGTGTGCAACTAATATGAACATTAGGTTGTAACACTAGGAAAGAGATTGGCACTGGGGAGCAAAAGGGAGCACTGTAAGTGTAGGCAACTATTATAGCCTAGAAGCCCAAAAAACTAAGAGAAGCACCAATGATCTACATGATCAAAGTTGTAAAGTCCAAGAGAGGAGGGCATTTTTATGAGACCAAATTGACTACAAGAGAAAAGTGAATAATGTAAAAGAACCTAAGACAGGAGATTGCACATGCATTTGTTAGGGTTCCTTATGTAATTTTACATTATTCTACCACGAGATTTCAATTTGACTTAAGAGCAATGCATCCCTCTCATGCACTTTCAAGCATAGTGTTACAGTCTTCTCTACATGTATGAGTGGAGCTATAATGGCAAGGTAGTGAGCTTACAGTTCTTCAACAACTTGCAACAAGCCACACTCTCACACATGCTTGGTTCTTTGCAACTTGGTGCCTTCTAACCTCCTCGAAGATCACAATAGATGAGGTCATTTCTATTCCATTTGAGCTTCCCTCCCTATTGGTGACATTATTTTCATCAGTTGCAAAGATATCTTTAGTGATGTCTAGATCCATTTTGCTCCTCCCATTTGACTCCCAACCCTTCTCAAAATGGATCGTGTCTAATTGATAATAGTTTTCAATGCACTTTCATGCAAGGTGTGTATGAACATGACAATGTACCCTACATTTTTTTTGTAATTCTAGCAATGAACCTTAGCTATCAATCTTGCCCCACCTAGCTTGCTGTAGGGGAGACAGGTGGGCCATAAATTGGTCATTCTACCTACCATGAAAAAAACAGTTGCTTCCATGGATTTTTGAGATTGCACCCTTTGCCAATGTCTAATGTTGGCCTACCCTTGTTTGTATTGTTTCCATCGTTGAACACAACTCTGCTTTGTTACATAGCTTATAGCCGTGGTCATGAATTTTATGCCCATTCTCAATATTTCACATCCTTTGTCCACCCTTGCTACATTTCAATTGCAAAATAATCTTATGGCAGAATAAAAACAAGAGAAAATTTCCCTCAAAATCACAACTAAAATATTTCAAACTGCACACTACTTTACTCAAGCCCATAGAGGCAAGAAACTTGTTCACTGAAATTGCAAAAAAGATCTTCTAGTGTTTGGGGTTAATGGTTGGAGGTAAGCATGCAATAGGTGGCAGCCACCCCTTAGTAGTGCACAACTAAGATGGGAGTTGCAATGGTCTCAATGTTCATGAGCATTATAAGTAAGCACAACTGCAAGTTGAACTTTGCAATTCAATTCACCAGACAAATTCAACAAGAACTAGTTGCTAAAAAGTCCTTGTCTTATTACAACATTGGTCAATAAATTACACTAGAATAAAATCTTTTAGAGAGTGGTCAAGGCACATCAACTAAGCTTCCGTCCATTTGTAATATCTTTAACATTATAACCAGGTCTGCTTTCCCATCATGATCTACCTACTTTTGCAACCCAGTCTACTGTAAACTTGATGGGGTTGTGACAACTAAAGTCCACCCCCACTTTCTTTCTCATAGGGAGCAGCTTGCAGAACCTTCTTATTGTGGCTAAACATAGCTGTAAGTATTTTTTAAGCTTGGGATACACTCCACAAATGTATAGTTCACAAGATTGACAAAAGAATTTTCACTTGCAATTACAGCTCACTGGTTGCATAATCAAGGGAATTTTTGGGAAGCTTTTTATTATTATTGGTAGCCACTTGTCCCACTTGTAGATAATACCTATGTTCATAAGAATTGCAAGTTAGAAAGAAATGGAGTATTTGAGATGTGGCCATTAGTTGATAACCAAGCAACATATCCCCAAAAAATATGTTTTCTTAGTCTCACAAATCTCCCTAGTTCCAACATGAGGGAGCATTTCCTTTTGCAGAATCTCTTTTGCATACCTGCAACCACAACACAAACCTCTTGATGTCAAGTAAAGATAAAATTCACCTTAAAGATGATGAACAAAGAAGATGACTTTAATACTTTCAAGTTTAAGATGAAGAACTTGCCATGCTTCTGACAAACCGATCAATGGACCTTTGGTTGAGCTTTTGTAAGGGGCCATAGCTGCATTTGCTTTGATAGTACATATCATTGTTAGTTCAATGACCATATGAACAGATAATCCATAAAACACAAAAGTAGAGGAATAACAATAAAGTGATACAAGTGAGATATTAGAGTGTCAACTATAAAGCAATCTTTGATCCAGTTGAGAGCTAGTACAATTCATTCCACTCAGGAGAATTATGTTCTATGAGCCATTTCTCATGCAAGAAACAGAAATATCTCCCATGAGAATCAAGAAACCTCTATTCTCACAACTAAGAAAGCCAGAACAAGGTTAAAACTTCTACTTTATGTAAAAGAAAGACTTCAAGAAAAGGACTTACAAAACTGTGAACAAAGGACAATACAACAAAGATAAAACAAAAACAAGGAAACCAAAATATACTCACTTGCAATATGAAAACAGTGACAATCTTTCACTTGTTCAAGGACCATCAACAGTAGCATGTATAAGAGTGCATTCTCTATCACAACTTCATGATTGACTTCATCAGCTCCCTACCATGGATATAGGTCAATGTAAACACTAACCTGTGTATTGAGTTTCTGTTAGAAACCTGGAAGCAACAAACAACACAAGTAGAAGCACAAAAAGAAAAGACTTATAACAAAACACACAGAAAAGGAAGACAAAGTATAGAGAAACTGGCTACAAAGAAAAAACAGACCAAGTGGGCTTATAGGAAGCTCCACACTTATGAGACCCTTTACAAAATCATTCAGAGTATGAATACTGCAAATGCTGACATTCTTAAAAGGATTTTTTCTTTATTGGACAACCCTCTAGTCCTCTTAAATAAAATCTCCCAAACTTTTGCTTCTAATACAGATTTAGCAATCTCATTTCCACATGCATCATATATATCCACTTGTGCCTAATACTTGGCTTGCTGGAACATTTACAAGATGCCCTGCCAATGGCTCTGAACATGAAGCTGCTAACTCCACACATATCTCACTCCCCTGTTTAGTGTTTCCATGTACAATAACTTGACAAAGTT
>Ga0116227_10006052_pt1 | contig 24846 bp, 22 predicted proteins | sample S1TSphgellanicum_FD_89693 | JGI IMG/M metagenome (GOLD analysis project Ga0116227, IMG submission 89693) | Host-associated microbial communities from peat moss isolated from Minnesota, USA - S1T2_Fb - Sphagnum magellanicum MG | ecosystem: Host-associated > Plants > Peat moss > Unclassified... | reverse complement strand
CCGGCGGCAGGCGCGGCAGCGGGAGCCTTGTCCTCGCCCAGGGGCTGGGCAGCACCGGCAGGAACAGGCGCGCCCTTCTTGGCAGGCGCCGCCTTGGAGGCAGGCGCAGCGGCCAAGGCGATCTGCGGCACCCCCGCGAGAATCGAGCTGCCCAACAGGGCAACCACCAGATGCGAGGTGCTGCAAATCCCAGCGCGTTGACCCATATTTCGTCCCATCTTCGACACGGTAGTTCCCATTTCCCCGAAGTCGGCGGCACGCCGCCAACCGAACCACCCCTGTTTGCCTTCACGCAGACCACCCGCCCGAAAGCACGGCCAGACCTTTCGGCACCAGCCGCCCTCTGCCCGATGCTTGATCCACGATCAAGGCATCTTGGCATATTGCAGGGCCGAGCCCCTGCTTATTCCCCCATCATTGACAGAAAAGGCCTCACGAACCGAAAAATCTGGCAGGCACCACATCATTGACAGTCACAAACACGATCAGCGCCAGCAGAAAGGCCAGCCCGGTGCGAAAGGCCCATTCCTGCGTGCGGGCCGTCATTGCCCTGCGGCGCAGGGCTTCCACCAGGTAGAAGGCCAGATGCCCACCATCCAGCCCCGGAATTGGCAGCAAATTGATGAATGCCAAATTAATTGAAATGAAAGCCGCCATCGACACGAAAGGCAGCCAGCCCATACTCAGCGCCTCACCCGCGACGCCCGCGATCTTCACCGGTCCGCCCAGCTCGCGCACGCTGCGCTGGCCGAAGATGATCTGGCGCAGGCCGGTCACCGTCAGGCTGACGATCTGGCCGCACTGGTCGAAAGCATGCGCCACGCCGTCGATCGGGCCATAGCGCAGGCGATAGACGCTGCCGCGCTGGATGCCCATCAGACCGTAATTGCTGGAATGGCCCTTGCCGTCGCTCTGGGCGATGCTGCCCAGCTTGACCGGCACGGTCATCTCGGCATTGCCGCGCTGCACGGTCACCGCCACCGTCTCGCCGGGGAATGGCGCGACATGCATCGCCACATCGTCGAAATAGGGGGTCTTGGCGCCATCGATGGCGACGATGCGGTCATTGAGCTGCAAGCCCGCCGCCTGAGCCGCCGAATGCTCCGGGAAGGCCTTGATCACCGGATCGGCGACATAGCGGCCGAAAGCGATGTTGAAGGCGGCAAAGATCACCAGCGCGATCAGCAGATTGGTCACCGGCCCCGCCGCGACGATGGCGGCGCGCTGCCACAGGGGCTTGAACTGGAAGCACCGCTCGCGCTCGGCCAGGCTGAGCGGAATGTCGTCGATCGGCATGGAGGCGGCATTCATGTCGCCAGCAAACTTCACATAACCGCCCAGCGGCAGCCACGAGACCTTCCAGCGCGTGCCGCGCCCGTCGGTCCAGCCGAAGATCTCCTTACCAAAGCCGATGGAGAAAGCGTCGGCATGCACGCCGCACCAACGGCCCACCAGATAATGGCCCAGCTCATGCAGCAGCACCAGCGGCCCGAGCATCAGGATGTAGCCCAGAATGCCGTTGAAGATCGAAGCGATCATGTCTTAGGCGACCTCCATCACCGCTTGCGCCTCGATACGGGCGCGGGCGTCCACGGCGTGAACCTCTTCCAGCGTGGCAGGCGGCGGCGGGCTGAAACGGGTCAGTACCTCTTCCACCATCGCCGCGATACGGGTGAAGCCAATGCGGCCATCGAGGAAAGCGGCCACGGCCACCTCATTGGCGGCGTTGAGCACAGCAGGAATGCCGCCCCCTGCCCGCGCGGCTTCGCGCGCCAGACGGGTCGCGGGGAAGCGCTCCTCATCGGGGGCGCGGAAGGTCAGCTGGCCGATGGTGGCCAGATCGAGCTGGTCCGACAGCGGCGTGTCCATCCGGGCGGGCCATGCGAGGCAGCTGGCGATGGGCACGCGCATGTCGCTCGGCCCAAGCTGCGCCAGCGTCGAGCCGTCGCGGTATTCCACCATGGAGTGAATGATCGACTGCGGGTGAACGATGATCCGCAGCTTGTCGAGGCCCACCGGGAAGAGGTGATAGGCCTCGATAAACTCCAGACCCTTGTTTATCATCGTGGCCGAATCGACGCTGATCTTGGCGCCCATCGACCAGTTGGGATGCTTGATTGCCTGAGCAGGCGTCGCATGGCGCAACTGCTCGATATCCCAGTCGCGGAACGGGCCTCCGCTGGCGGTCAGCGTGATCCAGCGCACATCCTTGTGGCTGTTGCCCGACAGGCACTGGAAAATGGCGTTATGCTCGGAATCGACAGGCAGCAGCGTGGTGCCATGCTTGGCCACGGCGGCGGTCATCACCTCGCCCGCCGACACCAGCGCTTCCTTGTTGGCCAGCGCCACGGTGCGGCCCTGCTCGATGGCGGCCATGGTGGGGGCGAGCCCCGCACAACCGACGATGGCGGCCATGGTGATATCGACGGGGCGCGAAGCGGCCTCGACCAGAGCGGCCTCGCCGCCCGTGGCCTCGATGCCGCTGCCGGCCAGCGCCTCGCGCAGGGCGGGAAGCTGGGACTCATCGGCAACAACGGCCACTTCGGCCTTGAATTCGCGGGCCAGGGCGGCCAGCGCCGCCGCATTGCCATTGGCGGTCAGCGCCACCACACGCCATGCCTCGGGCTGGCGCCGCACCAGATCCAGTGTCGAGGCCCCGATCGAACCCGTGGCGCCCAGAACGGACAGACTGCGCATCATACTCACATAAACCTTCTAATCGCGGAGAGAAGCCCCGCCACGAACAGCACCGCCAGCAGCCCGTCCAACCGGTCGAACAGACCGCCATGGCCGGGGATCAGCGAACCGCTGTCCTTCACGCCCGCCCGGCGCTTCATCCAGCTTTCGAAAAAGTCACCGGTCTGGGCGATCACCGCCACAGCAACACCAGCCAAGGTGAACTGAGCCAGAACCTGCGCCTCATCGAAGAAAATACGCCCGGTCGCCAGCAGCAGCAAGCCCAGCGAAGCCAGCGCCGACAGCAGCGCCGCACCAGCCAGCCCGGACCACGTTTTCGAGGGGCTGATCGAGGGCGCGATTTTGGGCCCACCGAAGGTGCGGCCCGAGAAATAGGCGCCGACATCGGTGGCGATCACCAGCACCACCGGGATCAACGGCCCCAGCGCGCCGAACATCAATGGGATGGAGGCCAGCACCTCGGCGGCGGTGCCGACATAGACCACGCCAGCCACCAGCCAGACCAGTCGCCCGAAACGGCTGGTCGCGATGCGGCGCACCAGCTTGTTCCATTCCCACAGCACGCCCACGGCAATCGCCAGCACGAACAGCTGCCAGACAAGCCCGCCCAGCACTAAAGCCACGCCCGCCACCGCCACCATCACGATGGCCGACAGGGTGCGAACCTTGAGATCGGCACCCACGCGGGCCGACAGACCGCGCTCAGCGGCCACCGAAACGGCGCTCCCGCTGGGTGAAGGCGGCCATGGCTTCTTTCAGATGCTCGGGCGTGAAATCGGGCCACAGCACATCGGTGAACCACATTTCGGCATATGCCGCCTGCCACAGCAGGAAGTTCGAGAGACGAACCTCGCCGCTGGTGCGGATCAGCAGATCGAGCGGCGGCAGATCGCTGGTGTAAAGCTCGGCCTCGATGCTCTCGGGCGTGATCTCGCCCTTGGCGGCAGCGGCGGCGGCGGCGCGGGCGATTTCCTGCTGGCTGCCGTAATTCAGCGCCACGGCCAGGGTCATCACGCGGTTGCTGGCCGTCTTCTCGATCGCATTGTCGAGCAGCGCCACCACATCGGGGGCAAAGGCCTTGTAATCGCCAATGATGCGGATGCGCACGCCATGGGCGGCGATCTCATCCAGATCGTTGAGGATAAAGCGCTTCATCAGGCTCATCAGGTCGGAGATTTCCTCCGCCGAGCGCCGCCAGTTTTCCGAGGAAAAGGCATAGAGGGTCAGCGCCTCCAGCCCCATATCCTTGACGCCGCGGATCAGGCGGCGCACCGCCTCCCCGCCGCGCTGATGGCCCATCGCGCGCGGCAGAAACCGCTGCTTGGCCCAGCGCCCATTGCCATCCATGATGATGGCGACATGGCGCACGCCGGGCCCGGCATCGCCGCTGCTCAGAGCCAAAGCGCTCACTTGCCCAGGATTTCCTTTTCCTTGGCAGCGGCAACCTCGTCAGCGGCCTTGATCTGATCGTCGGTCAGCTTCTGGATCTCGGTTTCGTAGCGCTTGCGCTCGTCCTCGCCGATCAGCTTCTTGCTTTCATCGGCCTTGGCCGCTTCCATGCCGTCGCGGCGCACGTTGCGGATGGCGATGCGGGCGTTCTCGGCATATTTGCCCGCCAGCTTGGCCAGTTCCTTGCGGCGCTCTTCGGTGAGGTCGGGAATCGGCAGGCGCAGCGTCTGGCCATCGGTGACGGGGTTGAGGCCCAGACCCGCCGAACGGATCGCCTTTTCCACCGAGCTGACGGTGCCCTTGTCCCACACCTGCACGGCCAGCATGCGCGGCTCGGGGGCGGAAACGCTGGCAACGCCGTTCAGGGGCATCTTGCTGCCGTAAACCTCGACCACGATGGGATCGAGCAGCGCGACATTGGCGCGGCCGGTGCGCAGGCCGGCCAGATCGCTCGACAGCGCCTCGACAGCGCCCTTCATGCGGCGTTCCAGATCGGCCTTGTCATATTTCGGGGTGGCCATGGGTGTTCTCCTTGCCGGTATCTTTAATAAAGGACTTGCGGGCCGGACTTAAGCTTCGGCCGCCTTGGCGGGCTTCGGCTTCTTCACGGCCTTGGTCTTGTCGGTTTTCGGTGCCTTATCGGCTTTTTTCTTGGGGGCAGCCGCAAGCCTAGCGGGCGGCGTGCCCACGATCGTCTGCGTTCCCTTGCCCTGCAGCACGCGGGCCAGATTGCCCCGCTCACGGATCGAGAAGACGACGATCGGAATCTTGTTGTCGCGGCACAGCGCCACCGCGCTGGCATCCATCACCTTCAGATTCTGGGCCAGCACCGTGTCATAATCGATGGTGTCATAACGCATGGCTGACGGATCGGTTTTGGGGTCGGCACTGTAGATGCCATCGACGCTGGTGCCCTTGATGAGGGCATCGCACTTCATCTCGGCGGCGCGCAGCGCGGCACCGGAGTCGGTGGTGAAATAGGGAGCGCCCACACCGGCGGCGAAAATCACCACGCGGCCCTTTTCCAGATGGCGCTCGGCGCGGCGGCGGATCACCGGCTCGCAGACCTTGTCCATCTCGATGGCGGATTGCACGCGGGTCGGCACGCCGAGCTGCTCCAGCGCATTCTGCATCGCCAGGGCGTTCATCACTGTGGCCAGCATGCCCATATAATCGGCCTGCGCCCGATCCATGCCCTTGGCGGCGCCCGCCATGCCGCGGAAGATGTTGCCACCGCCGATGACAAGGCAGATTTCCAGCCCGGTCTCCTTGGCGGCCTTCACCTCGCGCGCCAGTTCCGTGACGAAACCGGGATCGATGCCAAAGGCTTGCTCGCCCATCAGGACCTCGCCCGACAATTTGAGGAGAACACGCTTGTAGTTGGGATCGGTCATGATGAAAATATCCGCGCGAGAACTGGACTGGCGGGCTCTTAGCCGCCAGAGGCACGGGCCGTAAAGGGAGCGTATCGGAAAAATGGGTAAACTGCGCAAGTCCTGGCGGCGTGGAATAGCGCTGGCGCTGGGGCTGACGGCCCTGGCTGGTCTTGGAATCAAGGCCCATCATGACACGATGGACGACCCGCTGGTGCGTCAGGCACAGGTGCCCCTGCCCGGCCTTGGCGCGCCTGTGAAGGTGCTGCTGGTCTCCGACATTCATGTCGCGGGGCCCGATATGCCGCCCGGACGGCTGGCCCATATCGTGGGTGAGCTCAACAAGCTGAACCCCGATATGGTGCTGATCGCGGGGGATTTCACCAGCGACAAGCTGATTTCCAACCGCCACTATGCCAATGAAGAGGCGCTGGCCCCGCTGGCGGGTCTGCGCTCGCGCCTCGGCACGGTGGCAGTGCTGGGCAATCACGATTATTATCGCGGCGCCAAAGAGGTCCGCGCCGTGCTCGAGCATCTGGGCATTCGCGTGCTGGTCAATGAAGCAGCACGCGTCGGCCCGTTAACCATCGGCGGCATGACCGACCTTTCCAGTCGGCAGGCGCGCCGGGGGGAGACCCAGGATGCGATGCACAGGCTCGGCCCGCCCTATGTCTTCCTGACGCATGAGCCCGATTCCTTCCCGCGCCTGCCTGCCGACATCCATCTGATGCTGGCCGGGCATACGCATTGCGGGCAGATTTCCCTGCCGCTGATCGGGCCGATCATCACCGGATCGGCCTATGGGCGGCGCTATGCCTGCGGGCTGGTGCATGAGCGCGATGCCACGCTGATCGTGGGCGCGGGGCTTGGCACCAGCGACCTGCCCTTCCGCTTCGGCGCGCATGGCGATGTGTGGCTGATAACGCTGACGCCCAGGCCTCTGAAGCCCTGACACGGAAAAGGGCCCGCCATCGCTGGCGAGCCCTCTTCGTCTCGACGCGGGCCAAGGCCCGCGTGGAAGATCTTACTTCAGGCCAGCGGCAGCAGCCACTTCGGCGGCGAAGTCGGTCTCTTCCTTCTCGATGCCTTCGCCCAGCTGGAAGCGGACATAGTCCACCAGAGCGATCTTGGCGCCGGCAGCCTTGGCGGCGGCGTCCACGACCTGCTGAACGGTGTTCTTGTTGTCCATAACGAACAGCTGCGACAGGAGAGCGTTCTCCTTGGCATACTTGGCCACGGCGCCATCGACCATCTTGGCCTGCACTTCGGCGGGCTTGCCCGATTCGGCAGCCTTTTCAGCGGCGATCTTGCGCTCGCGGGCGATCAGATCGGCGTCCAGATCGTCAGCGTTCAGGGCCAGCGGGAAGGCAGCGGCGATGTGCATCGCGATCTGCTTGCCCAGGGGCTCCAGCACGTCGGCAGCGGCGTCCGATTCCAGAGCGACCAGCACGCCGATCTTGCCCAGGTTGGGAGCGGCAGCGTTGTGCATGTAGGGCACAACCAGACCGGCACCGACCTTGACCAGCTTGATGCGACGCAGCTGCTGGTTCTCACCGATGGTGGCCACGTTGCTGGTCAGCTTGTCGCCAACGGTCTCGCCGTCGGGATAGGCAGCAGCCTTGAGGGCCTCGACCTCGGTGATCGAACCGTCCAGAGCGACCTGGGTGGCCTTGCGCACGAAGTCCTGGAATTGCTCGTTCTTGGCAACGAAGTCGGTTTCCGAGTTCACTTCGACGGCGATGCCGGCGGTGCCCGAAACGGCGACGCCCACCAGACCTTCAGCGGCGGTGCGGCTCGACTTCTTGGCGGCGGCGGCCAGACCCTTGGCGCGCAGTGCGTCGACAGCGGCTTCGAAATCGCCAGCGGCCTCGTCGAGGGCCTTCTTGCAATCCATCATGCCGGCGCCGGTGCGCTCGCGCAGGTTCTTCACGTCGGCGGCAGTGTAAGCCATGTCCGATATCCTTTGTGGTGATGCGACGGGCCGGTCATGCGATCCGACACGCCTGAAATGGTAAGGCGCCGGGCCCAATGACCCCGAAAGGGCGTCACATGGACCCGGCGCACTGCAATTTCATGACGCCAAGGCTTGAGACCTCGGCATCGGCCGAAATCAGGCCTGGATGACTTCTTCAGCCACCGGCACGTCCATGGCGCCCAGGTCAACGCCCGAGTCGACCACGGCAGCGCGGTTGCCCTTGGTGGCAGCCGAGGCCACGGCGTCGCAGTACAGGCGGATGGCGCGGCTGGCGTCATCGTTGGCGGGCACGGGGAACGCGATGCCGTCGGGCGAAACGTTCGAGTCGAGGATGGCGACGACCGGGATACCCAGGACGTTGGCTTCCTTGATCGCCAGCTCTTCCTTGTTGGCGTCGATCACGAACATCACGTCGGGAATGCCGCCCATGTCGCGGATGCCGCCCAGCGACAGCTCGAGCTTGTCGCGCTCGCGCGTCATCTGAAGGACTTCCTTCTTGGTCAGACCGGCGGTGTCACCCGACAGCTTCTCTTCCAGCGCCTTGAAGCGCTTGATCGAGCCCGAGATGGTCTTCCAGTTGGTGAGCATGCCGCCCAGCCAGCGGTGGTTGACATAGTGCTGACCGCAAGCGCGGGCGGCCTGAGCGATCTGCTCCTGAGCCTGGCGCTTGGTGCCCACGAACAGCACCTTGCCGCCAGCCTGAACGGTGGCCGCGATGAAGTCCAGAGCGCGCGAGAACAGCGGAACGGTCTGCGACAGGTCGAGAATGTGAACGCCGTTGCGAGCCCCGAAGATGTAGGGCTTCATGCGGGGGTTCCAGCGGTGGGTCTGGTGGCCGAAGTGGGCGCCAGCTTCCATGAGCTGATGAAGGGTAACGGTCGGAGCCGCCATAAATAAGATCCTTGTCCGGTTGGTCCTCTGGGAAGCTGGAACCGTGCGGAACAATCCGCTGCGGCACCGGTGTAAGTGCTTCCCATGTGGGATTGACGCCATGGCTTGTGCCATGCCGGTCGACCATTGTTCCGCGTGTGAATCACGTGAAATACGTCCGACGCGGCGCCTTTAGCGCTGGTTACGGCGAAAATCCAGAGGGAATTCCCGAAAGATTGTCAGGAATTGATCGCAGGCACAGATCGCACTGGCGCAGATTCCGCTTGACGGAACGGAACAAAACGTGAATATCGACGTCATCACATAGATCCACCGCGGATCACGATGATTACTCAAGCGTTATCCACAGGTATAAACAGGTGGAACGCTTTGGCAACAGAATTTGGGGCAACGCGTTTGGCAGGCGCATGATGTGAACGGTCAGCGCCATGTGGAGGGTTCAGTGATGACGACAATGTCAGGACTTCTGATCGATGGCGCCATGATCGGCACGACCCTGCTGGCAGGGCGCTCGATCGCCGGCAGCTGGCAACAGTTCAAGCAGCTGTTCGCTCAGCTACGTGAAGAGATGGCCGCCACCGCCCCGATTCGCACGGTGAGCGCGATCACCCTCTCCACCTCGGCCGATCCGGTGCCCGCGATGGTCTATCGCCCCGAATTCGGCGTGGTGAGCAATCAGACCGCCACGCTGGGCGGCAGCATCAAGCCACGGTCGCTTCGTCGTCCCGCTGCCGCGATGCGCGCAGCCGCTTGACCCGGGCATAGGACACCAGCCCCACGGGCACCAAAGCCAGATAGACGATGCAGATGCCCGCCAGCGTCAGCCAGGGCTCGCTCAGCAGAGCGGCAAAAACCAGGCCGAACAGCGCGAGCATTTCCAGCCTGATATGGCGGCGCGGGCGCAAAGATTGCCAACTGAGCGTGGCAAGGCTGGAAATCATCAGAAAAGCCGTCGCGGCCATCCAGCAGCCGACCAGCACCGGCTGGCGGAACAGATCATTACCGCTGGCCAGCCAGAGATACATCGGCAGAAACGCCAGCCCTGCCCCCACCGGCGCGGGAACGCCGGTGATGAAGCCCGCCGACTTATGCGGCAGGTCGGGCGTGTCGATCTGGGCGTTGAAACGCGCCAGACGCAGCACGCAGCAGATGGCAAAGGCCAGAGCGGCGAACCAGCCCAGACGCGGCACATCCTGAAGCGACCACAGGAACACGATCAGCGCAGGTGCCACGCCGAAGGAAATCGAATCCGCAAGGCTGTCCAGCTCCGCGCCGAAACGCGACTGGGCTTTGAGCATCCGGGCAACGCGGCCATCGATGCCATCGAGCATGCCGGCCAGAATCACCGCCAGCACCGATTTTTGCCAATCGCCTTGAATGGCGAAACGAATGCCGGTCAGACCGCAGCACAGCGCGCCCGAGGTGATGGCGTTGGGAATCACCGCACGCAAAGGCAGGCCGCCGGGCAGGCGCGCCCTGCGGTCAAAACGGCGGCGTGGCGTCACTGGCTGACGCCCTCGATCAGCGATGCATGGCCGATCTGAGCTAAAACGGTTTCACCCGCGACGATCTTCTGGCCCAGCAGCACCAGCGGCTCGGTGCCCTCGGGCAGATAGACGTCGACGCGGCTGCCGAAGCGGATCAGGCCGATGCGCTGACCTGCGGCGATGATGTCGCCCGGCTTGACGAAGGGCACGATGCGGCGCGCCACAAGGCCCGCGATCTGCGTGAAGCCGATCAGCGTGCCATTGCCCTGATCGACGAGGATGTGCTGGCGCTCATTCTCTTCGCTGGCCTTGTCGAGATCGGCGTTGAGGAACTTGCCGGGGATATAGACCACGCGGCGCACCGTGCCGCCGATCGGCGAGCGGTTGATGTGCACATCGAACACGCTCATGAAAATCGAGATGCGCGTCACCGGCGCGGTGCCAAGCGTGGGCGAGCCCGTGCCGTCATCCATTGCCAGTTCACGCGGGGGCGGCACCTTCTGGATCAGCGTCACCAGACCATCGGCGGGCGCCACGATCAGGCGGTCGCCCTTGGGCGTCACGCGCAGCGGATCGCGGAAGAAGGCGCAGATGCAATAGGTCAGGATGCCGAGCGGCCAGGCCAGCCATTGCCCCACCAGAAACAGCGCCGCCAGCGCGGCAACTGCGGAAACAGCGGCAAATTTGCGCGCTTCGGGATGGACTGCCGGCCAGTGCCAGCTGGCCGCGCCGCGGCCCTGATTGTCGAGAAGTTCACCAGGCATGCGCGTCCTCTAGGGCTTGGCGGGCGCGGCGACAAGCGGCTTGCCATCCTGCGCCGGGGAAAGAGCATCGTGCGAAAAAGCGGGAACCGGCTTTCCGCCAAAGTGATGCAGCATCAGCTATGTGTATTACACATTTAACACACAAGCCAGAGCCTGTTGGGCGATGCAGGCAGAAAGGGAGAGTGATCCGGAAAGCCAATCCGGCGCCGCACCCGAAGGTTCCGGCTGCCTCAAGCACATCGGAATACCGTGAGAACCAAGCCCCGCCGGGGCTTGGAGAAACGGTGGTGGACAGAGCTAGATTCGAACTAGCGTACGCTCACGCGGGCAGATTTACAGTCTGCTGCCTTTAACCACTCGGCCATCTGTCCACACCGTATAATCGCAGTCAAATGACTGAGATTGCTGTGTTTGGGGTCTCCCCCTAAGGACCCGTTTGAGTGGGTCCGTTCAGCCGAGGACCGGCCCTATGAGGACATGAGCCTTGCCTGTCAACACCAGTGTTGGCATGGGCGGAAAAATTTTTGAAAAAAGGATCACCCGATGGCCAGACATGGCGACGACAACCGCGACAATCAGGGCGCGGGCGAAAAGCGCGGTAAGGCCATGCGTGGCCGCGCAGGCCGCATGCAGGGCGGACGCGGCAGCGGACGCAGCAGCAGGGCCCCGGTGCGCCTGTGGGGCCGCCACGCGGTCGAGGCGGCGCTGAAGAACCCGAATCGCATGCATCGCAAGCTGTGGGCCACGCGCGAGGGCATCGCCAGCCTCGATGGCGAACTGCCCGAGGGCTTCAACGTCGATTACTGCCAGCCGGTCGATCTGGGCCGTCTGGTGGCCAAGGACGCGCCGCATCAGGGTCTGGTGCTCGAATGCGAGCCGCTGGAAGACATTTTCCTCGACGATGTGCTCGATGAAGATCCCTCTCGCCCGATCGTGGTGCTCGATCAGGTGACCGACCCGCATAATGTCGGCGCGATTCTGCGCTCGGCCGCGGCCTTCAATGCGGCCGCGATCATCACGCAGGACCGGCATGCTCCGCCCGAATCGGGTGTGGTCGCCAAATCGGCCAGCGGCGCGCTGGAAATCGTTCCCTGGGTGCGCGTCGTCAATCTGGCCCGCGCGCTGGAAGAAATCGCCGAGGCCGGTTACTGGCGCATCGGTCTGGCCGGCGAGGCCGAGGGCACGCTGGCGCAGGCCCTGCCCGCCGGCCCCGTCGCGCTGGTGCTGGGCGCCGAGGGTGAAGGCATGCGCCACAACATCACCCAGCATTGCGACGCCCTCGCCCGCCTGCCGATCAGCGAGGCGATGGAGAGCCTGAACGTCTCCAACGCGGCGGCCATCGCGCTTTATGCCGCCGCGACGCGTGAGATTGTTTCGGACGATTAAGGGGGAAAGGGACATGCGAGGGGGTCACCCCCTCGCGCTCCCATATGGGTCTACGGTGCGCCACGGGTTCGGCCATCCCGCCAAGTCGCAGCGTCGCGGGCTTAAAACCGTTTAGGCAATCCATCATTCGCTGATTGGACTGCCTGCGGCGCAAAGCTTCAAAAACAAAACCCCGCGTCGGTCTGTACCGGCGCGGGGTTTTTTGAAGTCGGCTGACTTTCAGAGGGTCGGGCAGGCCTCCGAGGCGAAGAAGGCCCTGCCCGGCGCGATCAGTTGACCGCGTCCTTCAGGCCCTTGCCGGCCTTGAACTTGGGCTGCGACGAGGCCTTGATCGGCATCGGCTCGCCGGTGCGGGGGTTGCGACCGGTCGAAGCCTTGCGCTTGGCAACCGAGAAGGTGCCAAAGCCCACCAGACGCACTTCGTCACCAGCCTTCAGAGCGCCGGTGATCGAGTCGAAAACACCCTCGACAGCCTTGGTGGCGTCGTTGCGCGTCAGACCGCTGGCCTCGGCAACCGCGCCGATGAGATCGTTCTTGTTCATTATGGGAACCCCCTAGGAGTGTTTAAAAGTTGAAATCTTGACTCGCCTCGTAAAGCGCGGGGAATTGAGCGGCTTTCAAAGCCTCTGTCAAAGCCAAAAAAGCCGGAAAAGCGCCGATTATCCCCTATTTTGAGGCGATCAGGGGGGCTGCGTGCGACCAAAGGCAACATTTGCATGGAACAAATGAATGCCACGACTCACGGGGATGCGAGTCGCGGCATGCAAGTGTGGTTAACGCCATTGCTCTGGTGGAGAGTTGCCCCGCTCCGGCAGAGGAACCGCCGCCCTATCTCCGGGAGACGGAATGGGAGCGCGAGGGGGTAACCCCCTCGCACCTGCCCTTACGTCCTCAATGCGCGGTCGCAGCAGGCCCCGCAGCCGCAATCGGCGCCGCACCCGGCTGACTGGCCAGATCGTCCGCCTCGGTCCATTCGATGGGCTCGGGGCGGCTGGTGAGGGCACGGGCCAGCACCTCATCGACATGGGCGACCGGCACGATCTCCATCCCCTCAAGGATGTTGTTGGGGATCTCGGCCAGATCCTTGCGGTTCTCCTCGGGGATCAGCACGGTCTTGATGCCGCCGCGCAGCGCGGCCAGCAGCTTTTCCTTCAGACCACCGATGGCCAGCACGCGGCCACGCAGGGTGACTTCGCCGGTCATCGCCACATCGGCGCGCACCGGAATGCCCGTCAGCGTGGAGACCATGGCCGTGACCATGCCGATGCCTGCCGAAGGGCCGTCCTTGGGCACAGCGCCCTCGGGAAGGTGGATGTGCAGGTCCTTGCGGTTGAACAGCGAGGGCTTGATGCCATAGGCGGGCGCCCGCGCCTTCACGAAGCTGAAGGCCATCTGCACGCTTTCGCTCATCACCTCGCCCAGCTTGCCGGTAGTCTTCACCGCGCCCTTGCCGGGCACCGTCACGCTTTCGATGGTGAGCAGTTCGCCGCCCACTTCGGTCCAGGCCAGACCCGTCACCGCGCCGACCTGATTTTCATCATCCGATTCGCCATGGCGGAATTTGCGGACGCCCGCATAATCGGCCAGATTTTCCGGCGTGATGGTGACCTTGGTCTCCTTGCCCTCAAGGATGCGGCGCAGGCTCTTGCGGGCCAGACGCGCCACTTCGCGCTCAAGGGTACGCACGCCCGCCTCGCGAGTGTAGTAACGGATGAGGTCGCGCAGCGCGGGCTCGGTCAGCTCGAACTCGCCCTTCTTGAGGCCATGGGCTTCGACCTGCTTGGCCACCAGATGGCGCTCGGCGATCTCGACCTTCTCATCCTCGGTGTAACCCTCGAGGCGGATGATCTCCATACGGTCGAGCAGCGGCTGAGGCAGGTTCAGGCTGTTGGCGGTGCAGACGAACATGATGTCCGACAGATCGACGTCCAGCTCCAGATAATGGTCCTGGAACTTGGAATTCTGTTCGGGATCAAGAACCTCGAGCAGCGCCGAGGCCGGATCGCCCCGGAAATCCTGACCCAGCTTGTCGATCTCGTCGAGCAGGAACAGCGGATTGGCCGTGCCCGCCTTCTTCAAATTGGACACGATCTTGCCCGGCATCGAGCCGATGTAGGTGCGGCGGTGGCCGCGAATCTCGGCCTCATCACGCACGCCGCCCAGCGACTGGCGGATGAACTCACGCCCGCAAGCCTTGGCGATCGACTTGCCCAGTGAGGTCTTGCCCACGCCCGGAGGGCCGACGAGGCACAGGATCGGCCCCTTCAGCTTGTTGGTGCGCGCCTGCACGGCCAGATACTCGATGATCCGGTCCTTGACCTTGTCGAGCGCATAGTGATCGGCATCGAGAATGGCCTGCGCCGCGCCGATGTCCTTCTTCAGCTTGCTCTTCTTGCCCCAGGGCAGGCCCAGCAGCACGTCGAGATAGTTGCGCACGACGGTCGCCTCGGCGCTCATCGGCTGCATGGTTTTCAGCTTCTTGACCTCGGCCTCGGCCTTGGCGCGCGCTTCCTTGGAGAGCTTGAGCTTGGCGATCTTCTCGACCAACTCGGCGATTTCATTGGCCTCGCCATCGTCGCCGCCGCCCAGCTCGCTCTGGATCGCCTTCAACTGCTCGTTGAGGTAATATTCGCGCTGGGTCTTTTCCATCTGGCGCTTCACGCGACCACGGATGCGGCGCTCCACCTGAAGCACGCCCAGCTCACCTTCCATAAAGCCGAAGACCATCTCCAGCCGCTTGAGCGGATCGGTCTGCGAGAGCAGCGCCTGCTTGTCGGCCACCTTGGCGCTGATATGCGCGGCGACCGAATCGGCCAGCTTGCTGGCGTCCTCGATATCGCCGAGCTGATCGCCCGCGTCCTGAGACAGCTTCTTGTTCAGCTTGGTGTATTCGCCGAACTGGTCGACGACGCTGCGCATCATGGCGGCGACTTCGGCGCCCTCGGCCTCGACAGGCTCGATCGGCTCGACCTGCGCCATCAGCAGATCGGCCTCTTCCTTCAGCTCGCCCAGCTTGGCGCGCGACTGGCCCTCGACCAGCACGCGGACCGTGCCGTCAGGCAGCTTCAGAAGCTGCAGCACGCTGGCGACCACGCCCACATCGTAGAGATCGTCGGCATGCGGATCGTCGCAAGCCGGGTCCAGCTGGGCCAGCAGGAAGATGTCCTTGTCACCGGCCATTGCGGCTTCCAGCGCCGCCACGGATTTTTCGCGCCCGACGAACAGGGGAACCACCATGCCGGGGAACACCACAATGTCTCGCAGGGGCAGAAGGGGAAGAAGCGTTTCGGTCATATCCATCCAATCGCGCGTCAGCATCACGCTGCACGGGCCTTATGCCTTACAACGGCAACCCGGCTTTCGATTCAAGATATGGGGAGCCTTGGCAAACAGCGCAATGGGCGGAAAGTTCAGGAATGTGGATGGCGCGTTGCGTGCGGTTGACACCGCTGACCGCGCCATCCGGGATTCATCAATCAGAACGGCAGCTTGAAGCCCGGCGGCAGGCCCATGCCCTGCTGCGCCTTGGCGAGTTCGGCGCTGGCCACGGCATCGGCCTTGGCGCGCGCATCGTTGAAAGCGGCCGCGATCAGATCCTCCAGAATGCCCTTTTCGGACACGGCCAGCAGGCTGTCATCGACCGAAACGCCGATCACGCGGCCCTTGGCGCTGGCGCGGATCTTGACCAGACCGCCGCCCGCGGCACCCTCGACCTCAAGCTGGTCGAGCTTGCCCTGGGTTTCGTTCATCTGCTTCTGGATCGTTTCGGCAGCGGCTTGCGCGGCCTGGATCATCTCTTCCATCGACTTCATCTTAACGGCTCCAATTGCCCTGCCGGCGCGCGGGCGCGGCAGAAGGATCATCCTCGACCTGTTCGGCCTTGGGGAAAGCGGCCATGGCGGCCTGCATCAGGGGGGAGGAGCGCTGCTCGGCCAGCTTGGCGGCACGCTCTGCGGTCTGCACCTCGATCAGCGTGGGCTGGCCGCCTTCCGAACGGCGCTCGACCTCCCAGGTGAGGCCCGTGGCGCGGTTCAGACCATGGCGCAGATCGCCCGAGATATCGTCCGGGAAGCCCGGCGCCTGCTCATAGACCAGGCGTCCCGGTTTCAGCTCGATCACCCGCACCTGAATGCGCATCATGCTGCCCAGCGGGATCGAACCATGCTCCACCTGTTCGACCAGCGCTTCCCAACCCAGATCGGCGGGAGCCTGCGCAACCGGGGCAGCGGCAGGCGCCTCGCCACCCGCCATGGCAGGCGCGGCCAGAGCACCGCTGGCGACAGCAGCCTCGATGCGCTTCACCAACTGGCCCGGATCGGGCATATCGGCGGCATGGACGCAGCGCAGCAGCGCCATTTCGGCGGCCACCAGCGGATCGGGCGCGGTCTTGACCTCCTCGAAGCCCTTGAGCAACAATTGCCACAGGCGATGGAGCTGGCCGGGCGTCAGGCGCTCGGACCAATCGCGCAGTGCCGCGCGTTCGTCTTCGGAGATGGCGGTCGCCTGCCCCTTGCCGAGCTGCGCCACGGTGACGCGATGGGTCAGTTCCATCGCGCTGCGCATCAGCGAGAGCGGCTCAACCCCCAAAGCAAATTGCGCGGCCACCACATCGAGCAAAGCCGCGCCATCCCCGCCCAGCAGAGCGGCAAACAGGCGGCGCTGCACCGTCTTGTCCGCCAGGCCCAGCATCTCTTGAACCTGCGCGGCGGTGACCAACGTGCGGCCAGCCTCGGCATCGCCCGCCAGATCGGCATGGGCAATCGCCTGATCGAGGATCGAGAGACCGTCGCGCACCGAACCCTCGGCGGCTTCCGCCACCATGGCCAAAGCCTCGGGCTCGGCCTCGACGCCTTCCTTCTTGCAGATGCCTGCGAAGTGATCGGCCAGCAGCGGCGCCGGGATGCGCTTCAGGTCGAAACGCTGGCAGCGCGACAGCACCGTGACCGGCAGTTTGTCGACCTCGGTGGTGGCGAAAAGGAACTTCACATGCGCTGGCGGCTCCTCAAGAGTCTTCAGCAACGCATTGAATGCATTGCGCGACAGCATGTGAACTTCGTCGACGATGTAGATCTTGTAGCGCGCCGAGACCGCCGCATAGCGCACCGCCTCGATGATCTCGCGCACGTCATCGACGCCGGTGTTGCTGGCGGCGTCCATCTCGATCACGTCGATATGGCGGCCCTCGGCGATGGCGACGCAGGGCTCGCAGACGCCGCAGGGGTCGATCGTCGGCCCGCCCTTGCCATCCGGCCCGATGCAATTCAACGCCTTGGCGATCAGACGCGCGGTGGAGGTTTTACCCACACCGCGGATACCGGTCATCAGAAAGGCATGGGCCAACCGCTCGCGCCTTATGGCGTTGGCCAAGGTCTGCACCATGGCGTCCTGACCGATCAGTTCGGCAAAGGTCTGCGAGCGGTATTTGCGCGCCAGCACGCGATAGGGCTGTGCCGGGGCAGCGGCCACGGGAGGCGGAGCAGCAGGCTTGGGCGCGGGTTCGGGGTCACCGAACATCGCCGATTGCCCGGCAGCCTCCAGTTCGGCGGCGGAGGGGGCTTCGTCATCGGCGAAATCGCCGGAGATGTCGGATGAATCGACCATATGGCCTTATGTTAGGCGCGCGGGCCCCGTTTGTCGAATGGCCCGCCTGTTTCATCCCCGCTTTGCGGGCACAAAAAAGGCCGGTGTTGCCACCAGCCTCTTTGCTTCAATAGGAGCCGGCCGACCCGCCGCAACCCGTTGTGGCTGCTTCCTTCCGGACCTGACCAGGTTGGCGAGCGCAAACGTCCGACCGACTCCCGGAGCGCCCTATGGCGATGCAAAATGCATTAGGCAAGGCCATTTGTGACAGTTCCCGCAAAGCCGACAACGCAAAAGGCCCGCGCTCCATCTGGAAGCGCGGGCCTTTTAAGTGCCGTAAAGGCGAATCGATCAGCGGAAGTTGTCGGCGTAGGCCTGAATCTTCAGGCGGCGCGGCGGCGTGGCGTGCACCGTGGCGGCAATGCCATAAAGATCGGCATAGGCCTGAGCTTCTGCCTGCGAGCCGAACTTCAGCGTCACCTGAGCCTGCGTGTCGCTCGACCCGGCCCAGCCCATCAGCGGGTCAGGACGACGCGCCTCGGCGGGCGCGAATTCGAGGAGCCACTCACCAAGCAGGGCCTTGCCCGACTGCATGGCGTTCTTGGGGCGCTGATAGATGCGTGCGGTCATGGCGTTTCCTTGACCGCGAATCGCGCCAAAATCAAGATGGAGTTAGGGCGTAGGCGGGATGCAGGGAGAAAAAGGAAATGCGAGGGTCATTACCCTCGCGCTCCCGGGTTTTGTCAGCGTCGTGCTACGGGTTCGACCTTACGCAACGGCGCGGCCTTTCAGGGCTTGCGTTGCGCCTCGAAGGCGTTCTTGGTTTTCAGGCTGGGGTCTTCGTCCCATGGCGCATCGGGCCAGCGGTGCCGGGGGTAGCGGCCCTTCATCTCCTTGACCACATCGCGCCAGCTTCCACGCCAGAAACCCGGCAGATCCCGCGTGGTCTGGATCGGCTTGCTGCCCGGCGAGGTCAGTTTCAGCAGCAAGGGCTGGCTGGGCTGGCCAAAGCCGGGGTGCCGGTCCAGCCCGAACAGCGCCTGCACGCGTATCTCCACCGAGGGGCCACCCGGATCGTCATAATCGATGGCATGGCTGGTGCCTGCGGGGCTGCGGAACTCCTGAGGCGCGAGCTTGTCCAGCGCCTGCTTGCCATCCCACCCCAGCCGATCCAGCAAGGCCTGATGCAGCGCGCCAAGGTTTGCATTCTCCAGACGGCGCACCAGATGCGGCGCCGCCCATTCCTCCAGATCAGCGAGCAGGCTTTCATCGGACAGCGCCTCGATCCCCGCATAACGCGCGCGGCGCAGCAGTGAATGGCTGGCCTTGCCCAAGGGAAGCAGATCCAGCCCCTCGGCCCGAATCCGCGTGCAGAGAAAGGCCGCAATCGCCTTGGGATCGGGCGAAGGATCGCTGCCCCGCGCAAAGGTGATCGCGCCCAGACGCTGCTCCAGCAGAGCCTCGACGCGGCGTTCGTCGGCCACCCAGCGCAAGGTGGGCTTGCGCTCGATACGATGGCGCAGGTGCTGCAACACCTCGGCCTCGGTGAGCGCAATGGCGCCGGTGATGCGTGCGCCCTTGGCCTGCCCCTGCGCCTCGCCCACGGCAAGATACTCCGCGCGGGCCAGCGGGCTGAGCGGGTCGAGAATCAGCCCCCTGCCCCCGGCGGCGATCCATTCCTCGCCCTTGGCGTCACGGCGCTTGGCCAGATTGTCGGGGAAGCCTTCCGCCAGCAGCACGCCGGGCGGCGGGGCATCGTCGCTCTGCTGTTTCACCAGAGCGCGCGCCCGCTTGGCCCAGTTGCGCGCCATCTGCCGCGCGGTTTCGGCCTTGGCGCCGCGATCATGGCGCCAGCGGTCGGCGCGTGCTGCCAGATCCTCGCCGCGTCCGCCTAAACTGCGTTCCTGAAGCAGCAAGGCCACTTGAGCAGCCTCCTCACTCGCCCCATGCGCGGCGGCATAGAGCAGCATATGCGCCTGCTCCGGCCCCATCGGCAGCGCCGCCATGGCGCGACCATGATCGGTGATGCGGCCTTCATCATCCAAAGCGTTGAGCGAGGTCAGCTTGGCCCGCGCCGCGCCCATGGCGGCGGCGGGCGGCGGATCGATCCACGCCATCGCCTGAGCATCGCCCGCACCCCATTGGGCCAGACTGAGCGCCAGAGGCGCCAGATCGCTGGTGAGGATTTCAGGCGGATCATAGGCCGCTCGCCCTGCATGGGCCGCCTCCTCCCACAGGCGATAGGCCACGCCCGGCCCCTGACGCGCGGCTCGCCCCGCACGTTGCGCCGCCGAAGCTTGAGACGCCCGCGTGGTAATCAGCCGCGTCACGCCCGCCGCCTTGTCGAACTCCGGGCGGCGCGAGAGGCCGCTGTCGACCACCACACTCACGCCATCGAGGGTCAGCGAGGTTTCCGCGATGGAGGTCGCCAGCACGATGCGGCGGCGCCCTTCGGGATCGCGGCGGATCGCGGCGCGCTGGGCAGAGGGCTCGCACTGGCCATGCAGCGGCAGGATCGGCACATCGCGCAGGCGTTCGGTCAGGCGGTCACGGGTACGCTCGATCTCGCCCACGCCGGGGAGAAAGGCCAGCAGATCGCCCTGCGTTTCGCGCCACGCCGTCAGGATGGCCGAGGCCATCGCCTCATCGGTGCGCTTGTCCGGCGCAGCGCCCAGCCAGCGGTGTTCGAGGGGATAAGCCTTGCCCTCGCTCTCGATCACCGGGACATCAGCGCCCAGCAGGCTGGCGAAACGCTCGCCATCGATGGTGGCGGACATCGGCACGATGCGCAGATCCTCGCGCAGCACCTGCTGGCACTCCACCGCCAGCGCCAGACCCAGATCGGAATCGAGATGCCGCTCATGCGCCTCGTCGAACAGTACGGCGGAGATGCCGTTCAGTTCGGGATCGGACAGGATCGTGGAGACGAAAATCGCTTCGGTGACGATCAGGATGCGCGTGGCGGCGCCCTGCTTGCTGTCCATGCGGGTGAGGTAGCCGACCGTCTGACCCGGCTTTTCGCCCATGATTTCAGCCATGCGCTCGGCAGCGGCGCGCGCGGCCACCCGGCGGGGGCTGAGCAGGATGACTTTGCCCGTGCACCACGGCTGATCGAGCAAGGCAGGCGCCACGCTGGTGGTCTTGCCCGCGCCCGGCGGGGCGATCAGCACGGCATTGGGGTCGGCGCGCAAAGCCGCGAGCAGGTCCGGGAGGACGGCGTGGATGGGCAGAGTGGTCACGCTGCGCGCTTTGGGGGAATTCAGAAGGAAAGTGAAGATGCGAGGGTCATCACCCTCGCGCTCCCTTTAGTTGTCGGCGTTGCGCCACTGGTTCGGCCATGGAGCCAAGGTCGCGGCGCCGCAGGCAGGAAACGATGGCTCGGCGCCAAGGCAAGGGGTTTACAAGCCTGCGGCGCCTTAGCTTATGCAGGTGGAGAGACTGGGCGCCAACAATTCGGCGCCCCTTCCCTATCGTCGGAAGACGTTATGGGAGCGCGAGGGGGTAACCCCCTCGCACTTTCCCTTTTAATACCTGCGCGAAACCGCGAACAACGCCGCCTCGCCCATCGCGGCGCGAGCCTCGCTGGCGGGGAACCCGGCAATGGCATCAATCGCGCGCTGAGCGAAATGGCGCGCGCGCTCACGCGTCGCGGACACCGTGTCATACTTCGCGATCAGCTTCACCGCGTGGGCCAGATCCTCGTCGCTGGTGCAGAAGCCGGCGATGGCGTCGCGCCAGAACTGGCGCTCCTCGTCATTGCCGCGTGCGTAGGCGAGGATCACCGGCAGGGTCATCTTGCCGTCGCGGAAGTCATCGCCCTTGGCCTTGCCCATCTCGTGAGCGTCCGAATCGTAGTCGATGGCATCATCGGCGAGCTGGAAGGCGATGCCCAGGTTGCGGCCATAATCGTCCAGAGCGCGTTCTTCAGCCTCGCCGCGCTCGGCCACGACGGCGGCGATGCGGCAGGCAGCGCAGAACAGCGCGGCGGTCTTGGCGCCGATGATCGAGAGATAGCGCTCCTCGCTGGTCTCGATCTGGCGCTGGGCGCTGAGCTGGTCAACCTCGCCCTCGGCGATGATCGCGCTGGCCCCGGCGAGGATTTTCAGCACCTTGAGGCTGCCGTCTTCCACCATCAGCTCGAAAGCGCGCGAGAAGAGGAAGTCGCCCACCAGCACAGTCGCGGGGTTGCCGAAGACGATGTTGGCGGTTTCCTTGCCGCGGCGCAGGTCCGACCCATCGACCACATCGTCATGCAGCAGCGTCGCGGTGTGGATGAACTCCACGGCGGCGGACAATTTGTGGTGGCGGTTGCCCTGATAGCCGATCAGTTCGGCGCAGGCGATGGTCAGCATGGGACGCATGCGCTTGCCGCCGCCGGAAATCAGATGCCCCGCCAGCGCGGGGATCAGCGGAATCTCGCTCTGCATCCGGTCGAGAATCACCGCGTTCACGGCGTTCATGCCCGGCGCCGTCAGCGCCAGGATGGGGTCGAGCGAGGGCTTGGCGGGCGTATCGCCCTTCTGGCCACGGAGGGGGATAATCTGGGCAGTCATCACCGGTGAGCCATTGCTCGCCTGAGGGCACAATGGCAAGTCCTATCGGGCTGGCCGAAGGTCGAATGAGGCGAATACCTTGGGCGGGGCAACGGATGCCTTCTGGCGGATGGCGCAACAATGCGGGCATCGCTGCATCATATCTTGGAATTTACAGGCAGGCCGTGCTAGCGGGCAGAGCATGTCCGATCTCTCCGCCACGTCCGACCCGGTGCTCGCCGGTTTCCGTAACAGCATCGACAACATCGATGCCGCGCTGATTCACATGCTGGCCGAGCGATTTCGCATCACCAAGGCCGTGGGCACCTATAAGGCCGAGCACGAACTGCCCGCCAGCGACCCGGGCCGCGAGGAGCGCCAGATCGAGCGCCTGCGCAAATTGGCCGAGGACGCGCATCTCGATCCCGATTTCGGGGAGAAGTTCCTGCGCTTCATCATCGATGAAGTGATCCGCCATCATGAGCAGGCCAAGCAGGTTGGTTGATTTTCAGGACGTTTGAAGGGGAAGATGCGAGGGTGTTACACCCTCGCGCTCCCTTTAATGTCAGCCTTGCGCTTCGGGTTCGGCGTTGGGTGCGGTTTGCTGTGTTGCGATTGGTTGGTGTGCCTGCGGTACTTCGGTGATTGGGCGTGGGCCATCGACGGCCGCTAATCCGATTTTCAAATCGAAAGCTGACATTCCGAATACGACGACATTGCGGACATCCGATTTTGTGATAGCCAGTCGTTTTCGAGGGACCAATTCATGTCAAAATGTTGGGTTATCTTGTTTAGCGTATCAGCACTTTCGGCTTGCTCGCCCGGTGCAGATACGAAGGCGGCTGAAAAATCCATCGCGTCGTTTCATTCGGATTTGAATGCCGGAAAACTTGATAAGATTTACGACGATAGCAGCTCTGATCTGAAAGCGGCGGCCAACAAGGATAAGTTCACCAAAATTCTCAATGCCGTCCATACAAAGCTTGGCATGTTCAAAAACGGCAAGAGCGCGGGCTGGAATGACAATGTGACGACCGGCGGGCACTTCGTAACGATCAACTATCAAGCCGCTTATGACAAAGGCGCGGCAGCCGAAAATTTCGTTTTCCGTGTAGAGGGAGGGGGATCTACCCTAGTGGGGTATCACGTTAATTCGGATGCGCTGCTTCTCAACTAACGTCCGCTCCCCAAAACTTAGCCGCCATTCCCCTCTCGCGAAGCGGCCTAAAATAACAGCAACATAGCGCCCAAAACCCGTCGCCGAACCCGTCGCGCCACGCCGACAATAAAGGGATCGCAAAGGGCGATGGCCCTTTGCCCGCCGGAGGCAAAACCCGAAACTCCGAAAACCCTTACCCCTGCGTCCGGGGCAATTTCATCCTCACCAGCAGCCCGCCCATATCCTCGCTCTCGCCGAGTTCGACGGTGCCGCCATAGATTTCCACCACATCGCGCACGATGGCCAGCCCCAGCCCGGTCCCGGGCTTGCCCGTATCCAGCCGCGCGCCGCGATCGAAGATGCGCGTGCGCTCGGCCTCGGGGATGCCCATGCCGTCGTCCTCGACCCAGATCTCGCAGAACTCCGTGTCGCCCGGCACAGCGTCCACGGTAACGAACACGCTCCCCCCGCCATATTTCGCGGCATTCTCGATGAGGTTGCCCATCAGATCGTCCAGATCCTGCCGCTCGATGGCGACGCTGGCGTCATGGTTGCCGTCGAGATCGAAGCGCGCCTGTTCGTAGAGGCGCGTCACCGCGCGCACCACCGCCTCGGCGCTGCCCCAGACGCCGGCGCGCGCCTGCCCTGCCCCGCGCCGACCCACGGCGCGCGCGCGGGCAAGGTGGTGGTCCACCTGACGGCGCATCGCGGCGGCCTCGCGCAGCACGGTCTCGGACAGGTCTGGGGCCTGGGCGCTGGCCGCCGTGGTCACCACCGCCAGCGGGGTTTTGAGCGCATGGGCCAGATTGCCCGCATGGGTGCGCGCTTCCTCGGCCTGCCGCTCGTTGTGGGCGAGCAGCGTGTTCAGCTCTTCCACCAGCGGCTGCACCTCAAGCGGCAGCGGCGCCTCGACGCGGCTGGCGCCCTTGGAGCGCATCTCCTGCAGCGCCAGACGCACGCGGCGCAGCGGCGAGAGGCCGTAGAGGCTCTGCACCGCCGCCATCAGCAGCAGGCCCAGGCCAAGGACGGCAAAGCTTTCGATCAGGATGGTGCGGATGCGGTGGATCTGGCTGTCCAGCTCGCTGCGGCGCTGGGCCACGGTGAAGCGCCAGACGGTGTTGCTGCCCGGCAGGATGATGGAGCGCTCCATCACCCGCAGCGGCTCGCCCTCGAATTGGGTCGAATCGTAGATATGGGGCGTGTTGTCGAAATGGTCGGCGGTGACCTTCAGGCTGCGGTCCCACAGCGAGCGGCTGGGGTAATCCTCATGCCCTTTGCCAGTGATCTGCCAATAGAGACCCGAATTGGGCTCCATAAAGCGCTGATCGCCCAGCGGACGGTTGAAGAAGATCTCGCCGTCCGGGCCGATCTCGGTGCTGCCGACCATGGCGGTCAGCGTGTAGCCGAGCTGCTCGTCGAAACTGTGGGTTACGAAGGATTTCAGCGCCGAATCCAGCGCGAAACCACCGGTCAGCAGCAGGCCCAGGCCAAGGACGGCAAAGCTTTCGATCAGGATGGTGCGGATGCGGTGGATCTGGCTGTCCAGCTCGCTG
>Ga0116227_10006051_pt1 | contig 24847 bp, 20 predicted proteins | sample S1TSphgellanicum_FD_89693 | JGI IMG/M metagenome (GOLD analysis project Ga0116227, IMG submission 89693) | Host-associated microbial communities from peat moss isolated from Minnesota, USA - S1T2_Fb - Sphagnum magellanicum MG | ecosystem: Host-associated > Plants > Peat moss > Unclassified... | reverse complement strand
TGAGGTGTATCTTCTTTCTCCAAACTTCAAACTTGCATCCAAATAAACAAAAATATAAAAATGAAAAAGAAACACTTTATTTTTATTATACAAAATAATAATAAAAACAGAAAACACATTAAATAAATAAATAAATAAAAGTTTTTAAAAAAAAACTAAAACATGAACCAAGTTTAAAGAAACCGAGGGACTTCACAGTGCCCAAAAGTCACGAGTACCCACTAGTAGACAGAAAATATCTATGTAAAAACAAATCTACCAAATATGATTTCTTTGGCCCATGAGGCTTATGAACCCTGCATCCACCTTCAAAAAAAACTTATTAAAAAAATTTAGAAAAATTCACAACACAAGTTTTGTAGACGAATCATGGCTTTTTGGGTTCATGCTTTAACAAATGTCCAACCCACCTTTAATTTTTTTTAAAAACAACTTGAAATTGAATTATCAAAATCTAACCAATCATGATTTTTTGAGCTCATGATAGGTGGGCTTGATAGCAAGTATGTTACACAGTGACCTGGACCTATGTCAGAAGATTGATTTGTGTGATTTGGCCCTGATTTGACGAAACCCTAAAATGTTAGATTACTTACTTCATCGAATGTGACTGGCAGAAAGTGCCAAAGGAAGGGACAGTTGGTAATCATGGGAGTTAAAGGAGCCTCTTTCCACTTCTTTATGTCTTGCTATTTTTTTTTGTGTGTGTTATTGTTGTTTGCAGGTTATGACTTTTGGTTTGTATTCTTCATGGAATGCCGGCGCCCTGCTCATGAACTAGTGATGGAGCTTGGTTCTCGGGATTCTCTTTGATTGTGAAGATGAAGATGAGGCGAAGAGGTTGGCAACGCGCTTGGTGGTGGAAGAGCATAAATTCTTGAAGGCGGGGAGAACTAAGCTCTCTTGGTTTTCATAATTTCTCTTTAATTTTGTGTTCTTTTGCTTTGCTGGTGTGAGTGTTGGGAAGAATGCCCAAACTCAATTATGTAGTTATTCTGCCTTTTAACTTCAAAAATTCCGCTGCGTTGAGGTTAGCAGGTAGAACATTGTGTGTTCATGTGTCAGTAGAGATCTAAGACGGAGATGATGAAAGGTTCAAGGGTGTCAGTGGGTTGGCCTGTTGTGTGGCATATTACTCAAATCTAGTGTGTTTGGTACTTCTGTTAGAATTGGTGGAGAATCTAGAGCTTCTGTGTCCGAGGAATGACCAGAATTAGTTGCATGGGAATTTACAGAAGGAGTGAAGATGGCAGTGGATGAAGTCCTTTCCTTGATGCATCTGGTTACACCAGATTTGGGTATTAGCTTTACATGAATTTACTTTGCTGGATTGCCCACAACCAGTAGGTCATGATAACCCACATAGAGAGGAGATCCAGAGAGAGCTGATCCATCGAAGGTCTAGGTCTTGTTCTTGTGTTATTTATGTGTCTGAGTTCATTCAGATGTTTGCTCACATCTTGTAATCCTGATGAACTGGATGGTTAATGCTGAAATCTTCACTTGATACAAGAGCATGGGTAACATTTTGGTATCACCCCCTTTTTTGGGTGACAACACTACGAAACATTATTCACAGTGCATTTAATATTGATTTTTCATCCAATTACATTTTCGTGTTCCCTTCATTTTCTTAGTCCCTTGGTCCTTTAACCTTATGTAAAGTGGATTTGAATCTTGAAATAGCTTTTCCTCTAATCATAGATTTTCTATTTTGATAATCATGGGCTGTCATTCTCGTGTGTAAAGGAAGCCTCCTCATTTAATGCTCAGATGAGTATAGTGTCCAGTTTTGACCTCGCCTTGAGCTAACCCCCCTTCCTGAAATATATAGTTCTTGACACTAGGATCCTTTTCTTTTGCACATAACTTTACTATAAAGACATATGTATTGCATTTGTTCAAATTTTTCTTTTGTGAAATTTTGTTGTTGCTAACAATTTTTTTTCAAAAGGATGGCCAAAAATAAAGTGTCTTGTTGTGCAGGCAGGCCCTTATGCTGGTAATGCTTTCATCTGAAGGGCATACCCTACCATGACAAGTAGGTAAATTACTACTATTTGCTGGAACAGCATCTGCAGAGAGGTAATCAAAATTGCAAGCATATAATCACAGATCCAATATACAATAGAATCTCCCAAAACTCACCACTTTGTTGCTATTATGACCTCTACTGTGGGAAAATTGCTGATCAAAATCAGAAGTTTTTAAAAAAGGCTGGCCCTGCACGCATTCTAACCCGGTATCCACATAAAAAATGGCAGAAAATTCAAGTATGTGCTTTGAAGGATGGTATTTTGTCTGCAACCAGTCTCAAATGGAATCTGATTGCAATCAAGAGATGGATGAAGATCATGGCTGCAATGTCACATACATTCTAGATTCATTTCACAATGCATCCAATTAAATGCTGGATGCAGGGTTTCTCTTTGGAACCTGCAGATTTGTTCATGTAAATTTTGCTTCGAATTTCTTGTGGGTCAAGGTGATCATGGCAATCTACAACATCACTGCTGGCCTGATCACAACGCTGAGCTAGAGTAAGAAACAGTAAGGAATTATCTACCTTAAATCATGTTTGGCATCTCCATGCGTCTTTGGTGTTGTCATGTATTGTGTGTCAGAAGAGATTGCAAAGATTCTGTGCAATCTCTTCTGACAGACAGGTCCTACATCTTCAAGAGCAAACTTGTGGAGCTGGAATTTCTCTATTGGAATAGCTTGAAAAATGCAAGAAGGAACTGTAATTTGCAACTTCAGGAAAAGAATCTGTGCACCTTTTTCTTCTTCTTGCATTTTCATGGAGCTTGACAGATAAGTAATTGCTAGGTTCTTCTAGAGAAATGCTTTTATTTCTTCTTCTTCTTGTTGCAATTTCTCAGATTTGAAAAGTTTCCTTGGAAAGATGTCAATGATGAGTTCAACAAAATTGGAACTGAAATATGTATGTGAAGGAAGTATGGTCCAATTATCTTTGACAGTTAAAGACATCATCTTACTTGATTTTTTTGCCCTTGCTTGAGCATATCAAGCTGCTTCAAGAGTTAGGAATGCACTTCCAAAAACAAAAACTGCATCTTTCTTCATATACTTTGTTTCCCAGCCTTGACAAACCTGCTGTTGAGAGGTATTGTAGTGACCTCGTGTTTGGTGAGGAAAGTGTGGGGGATGGTGTTGAAGGCATCCTTGGCAACTAGCAAGTGAAAAAATTGGCTGTTCATGTGTTCACCACAACTTTCGCAGGTGCACTTGTCTTTTTCTGAACATCCCTGCTTTTGACAGTCTCCAGCTTTTGAGTGTTGGCATCATGATTTATGAAAGCATCGTCAGATTGTGTGATTGGTGCAGTTGAGCCACAAATTCCATGATTGAAGGTGGTGCAAGGTGAAATTGAAGGCCATCATGTGCCAACAGTTCCACTCTTACAAACAGTAGCTGCTGGATGTTTGAAGGAGCCCAAACAAATTTCCTAATCCCTTGAAATCATGATGATTCTGATGTGATTTGAGCTGGGGATCCACAGTGGTGAGTCGTGCAACTAGCCCATACTGAATTGTCTTGAATTCCTTCAGTGCAAAATCCTCTGTGCTGATTCATACATGCAATGACCAATGTGCAGCTAGAGATACAGGTAGCTAAACACACTTCCAATTTTCCCGTTGCAGTTGTTCAGAGGAAAGCTTTACCTGACATCTGCACGAAACTTGTTATTTCACCAATGATCTGGAGCCTCACCATGGGGACTTATCTAGCCTTTCCTATCAAAGATGGACAAGTAACTCTACCTCACTTTTGGACTGTTATTGCAACCCAAGACAATACAGGTAATGGAATGCTCCCTGAAGCTCTTTGCACACTTTTCATCACTGGTTTAACCCAATAATCCCTGTTATAGCTGGGATCATCTATTTTTGTGAGAAGTACATAGTGGCATCTAGAGATCGTGGTGGGGGAGGATCCCATACAGATCTAGATCTAGAGACTAGTGATTCAAATCCCCAACTAGATAGTGCAAGATGGCCATGAGCCATGACAATCAGAGATGCTGAAATCCCAAGTACAAATGGCCTACACATGAAACCGGATGAGTCATCCAGATACCAGAAAACATTTTGTGGTGCTCAGTAGTTCAGCATTGACCAGAAATCCTCTAGGAAATGCAAGCTTGGCATCAATACATTCCAAACAAATATTAAACTTGCACAAAATTTGCAATAGAAATTCAATTCACATAATTTTGTGATTCTTGAGACCAAGGAACAAATAATATTGATGTCCTGTTTTTATTAGCCCTGGACTCTCTCAGATCCTGGAGAGCTCTTGAGTTGCAAATCATGTACTCAAGTTGAGATGCAAACACATTTATAAATTTAGATATATGTCAATCAAAATGCTAGGGAAATTTCGCACTAGAGGCCCAATTTTGTTTCCTGTTGTAAAATAAAACTACATCATGGATCAGAAGACTCGAGCCTCAAACCACAATATTGCCAGATTGCACAAGAGCTAGTTTGCCCTCCCTGAACAATAAAATCCAATTACTTGGACTCTCATCTCATCATTCTAAGGTTTTCTGTGTGTTGTTGCTGTTTGCTTATCCTGGTAAATTAGTATATCATGGATTTGCAGTTCAAAGGGAGTTCACTTCTTTAAGATTTAATCCCAAGATTTAGTTGCCAAGTCCTTTGGAGCTTGCCTTTAGTCATACAGGCTATGGACATCATCAGATCTCTTCCATCATATCAGCTACTGAAATTGAATATCCATCGGCTTGAACTCTGAAATCTCTCTGGAATTGACATGAAGTCATAAACTATATGAATTCGTGATTTGAAGTATGGTGTCTGGATTTGATCTTTTGGGCATTCATGAGTAGTATTAGTCTTATGAGTTTAAACTGCTCTTAGTAGATAGGAACTGTGCACTCAAAAGGTGGTGTTGGGTAGCGGACATTGTCAGTGCAGTAATTATAAATCATGTAGTCAGCTTGCACCCATTGCAGTTGGCCAATGCGATTTGCGGGAATGGATTTATACTCTTGTGCATTCCACCAAGTACCTGCTCATGACAGATTCAAGAGAAAATTTTGTTTGAGTAAAATTTCCTGTTCCTCAGGGATGCTCAATCATGATCCTAGACATGATGATCGCAAGGAGTCTTAAGTCCTGTTGGTGAAAGTTAGAAATGAGAATCGATGTTTGACAGGATTTGCAATGATAATGAGAGATTCTGAGAAGAGATGGTACAAGTACTAGACAATGTTGACATTATACGATCAAGGTGGAAATAAGTTTACCTGCTTGAGGATAGCTGCATGCAGTGGGATTTGCGGCATTAAAGATACAGGAATCCATGCCATAGTTTGTGTAGGAAGACACAAAGGGAGCTTGAGAAAAGTCAATGGGCACTAAGCCACCTCGAGTAGCCCAAGAGGAAGCATCAAAAACACTGGAATAGACATTCATGCCTTGTGCATTTGGGTAAGCCTGACCTTGAGCTTCATGGTTTTGGAACACCCTGATCAGCACATCATCTATGTACAATCTGCACATCATTGCATCATCCAGCACGGTCCAAGCTCATCTCATGTCAGTATAAGACTTGCTAGCTAGTACTCGACTTTGCCAGCAGTCACCAATATATAGACTAGTTTTCACACAATAATTTCATGAAACCCTCAAGTCTTGAGTTTGGGATTTGGGTGGTAAATCTGGTGATCAACAACAACAGCAACAAGGATGTCGTTCCAGAACTCTTATTATCTTTATTACTGCCCTCCTTTCTCAAATTTCGAAAGATTCACCAACTGCCCACTGCACTAAATGGAGGATTGGGAGATGGGAAGAGGAAGATTGTTTGATCACTGTAAGAATGACTAGCACTAAATCTAGATGCAATCCTCAAGTGTGAGTCGTGACTATAAACGTGCAGAGTGGATTGGAACTACAGCTTACGTGATGGCGGTGGGGTTCCAGATGACGCTGTAGGTATGAAAATCGGCGCGCGGATCGAACCAAAGGTTGATCCGCTGCTCTCTGCCTCCCACACCCGCTGCAAAGATATTTGTCTGCAGGACATAGGGTTGGCCTGTGGAATTCCCCAGAAACTCAAAATCGACCTCGTCATGGCGATCTCCTGTCGAAGAAAGCTGCACAGGTATATAATATAATACCATGTCTTGAAACTCTTGTTCATCGATCACAGTAAGAAATCAGGAAGAAATCAGGAACAACTTTCTGTATTCTAGATACCCAGAGCAAGAGAATCGTAATATCGACAGATTTGGCATAGCCAATAGTAGATGAGTCGATGATGTTTTCAGTCTAAGCTAGACGCAGCAGCAGCACCTGGATTAGGGTTGGTCCTCATACAGCGTTCCCCGGGGTCCTGTGTCTGAAAACCTGCTAGTTGGACTCAGGGGCTTTGGCAACTAAGTTATCATGCCTTGAAAGACTTACCATCAAACTCTGAAACATGACTAATTCATCGGATCCTTAAGTACTTTTCAAGAGCAACATATGATCTGCACCAATTGCGGCCTTCAAAGACGCTGAGACCGGTCGATTTTAATTGAATCGAAGCTTGCGCACAATATTTTGCGTGTGCAGTCTGACGCTAATTATAATATATAGAAGTGTTGGTACAAGTCTTCTCTCTCAGGGATCGGAGCACGAGTCACGACATACGTTGGTTGCAGAGATCATGAGTTTGATGGGTCAGTATGAATTTCCGCTGTGGAGAGATGAATGACTTACATAGAATGACGTTAGCACACCTGCAGAGTCGTTGGGTACAAGCTTCAAATCCACCCGAAAGGAACCGAACAAGTATGAGCTCAACGACTGCAAAGCAGTGCCTGCAGTTCAATGTAGCAACAAGGGAAACAATAAGGTCAAACATGCATGAATATATAAATGTTCTATACATTTGCAGCATGAGCCATGATTTCCCAGGAATTTCAGTAGGTTTGACAGAACAACCGAGCAACAGTAATTAGCCAAACAGCTAGCTCCCCGACGGCGACCTCAACTTCAGGTTCAGAAGTTCCAATGACGAGCAGCACGATCACACAGCAGCTTCAGGCATGGGTCATGAATTCACAAAAATTTGCATAAATTTTAAAACTCGGACATGTAATTTGAGCACTCTGATCAGCTCATTGGCATCTGCAGCAGGCAGCATGGGATTCACAGCACAACAGCAGCAGCTTTCTATCTCGCGATCTAGATACAATTACATATATGGTCGAATCCATGAGCAGCAGCAAGCTCACCACTTTGTTCGGTGACGACGAGCTCCAGGACTTGACCCTGGTTGGAAATCCACACATTGTTAGGTTGCCACACCACCTGGAACTGGCTACTGTACGCCGATTCCTGAAACGTGGTGATCGTTCCTTGCCCGACACTGCCCTTCATCATCATCGCACAGCACATTAGCACTACCACCGCCGCCGGCACCCACATGCGCGCCGCCCTAGCCACCTTGATCGTCGCGCTCGACAACAACATCATCCCCGCCATTCTAGAGTACTGATGCTGCAGATCCTGATCACGAATAGTGAACCCCCGTGCGTCTATATCCGTCTCCAACCTTCGTTGCAGATGATATATCGTCAGTAGGATGATCTAGACGTGATCAGCTAGACGACACTTGATCTTAGAACTAGCTGCATGCAGCGCAAGTGCCAGAGCTAGCTACTACGCGCTTAATCTGCTTGCAAGCAGTTAGATTGTCAGCTAGGAACAAGTGGAACTAGACATTGATGGCAGCTGATCGATGAGGCGCAATCCTTTTAAACTCAACAAGGGAGGAGCTACTGCTGCTAGCTAGTGCTCATGATCTACCTGTACCACGACTACAGGACTAGGACTAGTCGACGAACCAAATTCGCCGCTGACCATTGTACGACACGAATTGTAGCTACCCAGCTACCTAGCTGGTGCAGCGTCCAATTTGATCAAGAATCATGGGGACAATAAAAAATTCCCATTTGAGTACACCAATCGCCAAGATCCTCCCCAGCTCCCTCATCGAGGAATAAAGAAAAACCCCATCATCTCTACAGAAATATACGGATCCCAATTAGTGATCAACAACTAGAATAATTGTTATTATTATACAACAACACTCCATCGACAAGACTAGCTAGCAGCTAGCAAGCAGCAGCAAGAACTCGCGGAGGATGATGGATCACTTAGACAAGAACTAGACAACTGATAAGCTACTTCTTCTAACTGCATGGACTGCTTGACATGAGATATCATGATCAGCAGCAGCTTGATCTGCATCATCAATCATCATCAACATGATCATCATAATCATAACACAATAATAAAATTTTCTAGAAAAAACTGCTCATCAATGTTCAGATGATCAATCAATCATGATTGTACCAAAAAGAAGTTGCTTTAAGTCTAGCTAATCTCAGAGCAAAACAACTTCACTCAACCGCAGCACTCAACCGCAGGACACGGAATACTAGAATAATAAACTAGAATCAAATTCCGTTACTGTTGCGATCGAGCATGATGCAGCTAGTTAATAGTAGCTGGCTGCGCTCCACTAGAAAGAATCCCAGCTAGCTAGCAACCAACATTCCCCATATGATTGATTGATCTCCCTCATGTCAGCTCACCCAAATAGATACCTGCAGCATCCGTCCCAGGTACCTCCTGCAACCTCAATTCTGAGTTCCTAAGCTTCTTAGATTCCTTGCAACGCCGCTGCACGGCCGTCGACTACGGCATCCTGATGGGATGTTTCCGCTCATGGACATCATCAGTTGAGCACACCCAATTGCAGCAGCAATCCAAAGAAATAAAAAAATTCCTGAGCAATAATTCCTAGTTGCCCTTTTCTACCGCTGCTGGTGGACGGACTTGGTGGCGGTTACCATGGGTATCAAGTAATAGAAGTAGAGGGTACCTTTCAAGGGAGGTAGGTAGGTAGGTAGGTCCCAGTTTCCCCTCCCTTGAAAGATACTGGGACCAACCTACTACCTCCCTAGACCTATTCAGTACCAGTGTTGGGCAGTTCTTTGCTTTTATGAAGATGGTCCAGGTCTAGCTCTAAAATATAAATTAGAATCACCTTGGTTCCAAGTTCGGTTCTTCAAAAAGTATTCCAGTTACAGTTTTGAAAATCAAACTGGGTTTCAGTCCCTTTCTTTCTAACCCAGGTTGAAATCGATGGTTAACTACCAATTAATCCCAGTCCTAGTCACTGATATTTCAATTATGGTTCCAATTCCCAAAAGAAGTTCAAGTTTTGGTTGGGTTCTTACTCACTGGAACCAGAACGAGTGGTTCTGACCTGCCAAAGTGGGCACCTGCCCAACAGTGCGAGGTACCTTACAAAGGGAGGTAGGTAGGTCACAGCCTACCCTCCCTTGAAATGTATTGGAACCTCCCTTCACACACGGATTTTGAGCACTATTTTGATGAAACACTGGCAATCAGAAATAAACCAAAGCACCAAAAAAAGGGGGAATACAAGGAACAAAATGGAAGGACCCTATCCAAGAAGACAAAAGAACCACCTAAGAGGGTGAACCACAAGTGGAACATCAAGTTCCTGACCCCCCTGCCCTCGCGAGAAGCATATCAAATATTAAGCATTTTGGATCATTGTTCTTTGCTTTTTTGTTTTGTTGCACTGAGTGTTGTTTTTTTGTTTCCCTCCTTTGCCTTTCTTCCAGGACATGAAAATACTTTGTCCTTTTTTTTTTTGGCTAGATTCAGATCATTATTGAACCCATTTTCTTACCTGTTATCACCATCTACATTGTAGCCATTAATTGGACTTTTGAAAAGTTTTGATGTCTATTTTTTATCTTTTTTCTTTTCTAATTTTTACTACAGTAGAACATGTGCCATTCCCAACTGCAGTAGGCCTTGATATTTGAATGTGGTAAATTTCAATAATTCCATTATACATTAGATGTCAAATTACAGTAAAAATCACATTTTTTCCAAACATGAAAATGAATGAAACTCACTAAGTTTACCTAGAGATTACACATGTATAATGGACCATGACTATATCAAATATAACTTATTCAACATGAATGTACATGTATCATTATTGATGTCTTTGAGTTAGTCAAAAGCGTGTTGTTTAGACTGGGTGTCAAACCTATGCTTATCTCTACAAAAACTAGTCCTAATGAGATTAGTGAAGATCAGAACAGATTAGTGCATGTAGACACGGTTAGCTTGGTGAGTTTGCTGATGAGATTAGTGTTGATTTAGAAATGACCTCACTGAAGTCGTTTTTCTTAAGAGGTCAGCACTAATCTCTTGGAGCATGGCCTTGCTCTTTAGCCCCCTCTTTTGCCTAGCTTTAAATTTCTCAATTTGTTCACATCAATTTTTCTATTAATGGCAAAATTTTGTCCCAAAAAAAAATTTCAAGAAAAAGATAAAATCTTCCAATTTCATAAATTTGCATTGTGTAGCTGAAAATGTAAAAGGATGATTAAAGATTTGTACTTTATTTCTGGTCTATAGCCTGACTTGGCTAAATCTTCCTAAGGATAATGGCCACTTATTTTACATCTTCCTATGGATGATGGCCACTTTGGCTACAAACAAAAAATTCCTAAAAAGACGCTGGTTCACATGGGCTTTTTCCTTTTCTCCAAGTGAAAGTTATCTAGGTGAAACACCTTTTAACATATCCTATAAAGTAAGCAGTTGACGTGTAAATGAGAGATGATCTTCTCTCATTGGTCCCTTTGAAATTGGTATTGATCAGCCACTATTGATGTACTACAAAGAAGCTCTTGGCTCTTCAAATTCAGACTGCCAACTTGTTTACCATTTATTCTCAGTTTGGAAATGACATTGGATTGTAAGGAAGGAATCCTCATTGGTCTGTTTCTGAAGGATTAACTTTTTGTGTGGGGTGTGTTGGACTCAATTTAGGTAACATATTTTGTTGAATCAATGTGCATGTGTGAAGTTCTTAGCGATGCCACCGGTAGTTTAATGAAGCAGGGAATCACAGTGTCAGAAATTACTCAATTATATGGGGGGAGTCCCCAGAATTCAAGCCCTAGTAAATGATAGAGTGGAGGTTGGAAGGGGAGTTGACATAAAATATTGTCGTTATGCATTCTAAGTTCTAGTCTCTAGACAAAGCAAACTCATCACTATTTTCGCATAAAATCTATCCAAATCTATGGATGTTCTTTGGTGTATAGTTGTTGGGTTTTTTTGGGTGACAACTAAGAAGTTAGAACGAAAAGAAAGTCTCCTCAATGTAGTGATGTGCACTACCTTAGTTTTGCTTGCAAATGGATGTGTGACAACTTGGGGCAAATGGTGAATCTATTTGGTAAATTGGTGGTTGGTATAATTGTAAATAGTGGGTTTGGAAAGTCCACATTGCGTGTGGAATGCCAAAATTCCCAATGGTGGTTGGTAAAATGGTTTAGTCATGTGGGTGAGATCAAAAGGTGGGTTGGTGGGTGTATGCACTTTTGATATGTGACACTCAATAGCTTTTTGGTTATGACACCTAATTTTGTGCTATGTGTTTATCCCTGACTTTAGAATGTTAGGGACTGATGATTTTTAATGTGGTAATTCTAACATGATACAAAAGAGAGTTTAGGTCATAGTTTGAAATGGCATCTTGATAGTTGAAATCTCAATGTCATTTAAACTATTACCTATACTCTCTTCTGATTCTATAGAAACAAACATCTCCAATACAACACCAGATCTGAGAAATCTCCACCATTGAGAAGTTAAACCAAACTGCTTCAAACATTGTAGGGTAGAAATTCTCACATGCCTTTAAACCAGGATTTGACTACTCCAAAATATTAAAATATGCAAGGTTTTCCTTGGGTTTGTTTAGTTTGCTGACTATAATATGATGGATAAAAAATAAAATTTTTAAAAGTAATCATTTTCCAACAAGAATTGGTGGATCAAAGTTCAGATCTAGAAAACTTAAGGTAGTCTCAGCCCCAAGTTTTTTAATTTCAAGCCTGCCCTGGTTCTCGTCTACCAATCACAATGCACCTTCATGTCAACTTTTTAAAACCTGCCCTTCTGCTCTCCTTTTCAGGTTTCTGCTCTTCAAGAAAGGGTCAAAACCCGAGTTGGCCAGTTCTGCCTTTTGAAGTGAACCTCAAGTCCCGGTTTTGACACAAAATTGTTTTTTGTGATGTTCTCTGGGAGTAGGTGTGAGCCCAGTTCTTCAAATTTTTAAACTCTATGGTTCCAATTTTAGCACATTTTTTCAAATTTAAAAACTTTTGAGCATAGTTCAAAAATTAGGTTTGATTTCATGTACATATTACACATCCCTCAAGATTGAGTATTGTATAAGTACAAAATTTTATAATAAATTAAAATTGGTGAATGTATAGGTACAAAGTCTTATAATTAATTAAATCCAATTAATTACTTAGACAATTCAACTCACTTCCCAATTTTATTTTATTTTAAGTTCAACTTGCTTATCTGAAGAACTTGAACCTTTTTTTAGGAATTTAAGAATTATTTTTTTCAAGGTTCTAGCAAAAGGTCAATTTAACCAATCACAAAAATGTTGTTTTTAAAATCATGACAAGATTATTCTAAAACAAGTGTATCATTATTTAGTAAAGCATGTAACTAGTTTGGAATTTTCCAAATAAATCGAATTATTCAGAAATCATCAATCAATTTGATATTTTTAAATTATCACATTACTTTAAATGACTCATTTGGGGCCTACTCTTGCTAATCATGGATACAATAAAAAAGCCTATTGTGGCCATCTCTATTGCAATTGCATGTTTTCTTGCATGCAAGGGAAGCCCTCCACTCCAACAACATCATTTTCTCTCCCACATGGCAAAAACCTATGAGGAGGTTGGGCAATCAATTCCCAATCAAGCGAAGTTGGATGTATTATATAACCCCTTGTCATCTTTTTAGCCTTGAGGGGGTGTGTTATAAACCTGTTGGAAGAGGAGGATGAGGAGGAGGAGGACCATGCAAAGAACTGAAAAGGATGTCAGTGGTGATGCAGATTGCATCACTGAATTGTTCAAAGAGCCGTGCCAACAAAGTTGGTCACTCGCTTGGGTCAGTTATTCAAAAGAGATGTTATCAAATTTCTAGATCTATAAATGGAGATAAGAAAGGTAGTTGTTTTCTAAAGAAGTTCAATATTTCTAGGACATGTTTGGTTGGTGAAGGATGGGATGGAAGTAGGTCAGCTACAAAGCAATCAAAGACTTCCTCCAAATGCATGCTCATGTTAAACAAGTCTGATCTGTCGACAAGCAAAGTGGACCTTGAAGGAGGACGACGACGACGCTTGGATGGTGGCACTCCACATTTGACGTCAACAAATAATTTTGTCCAGTTTAATCAAGTGCCTGACAAGCTTTCAAACAACTACTCAAACAATCCTTCCATTTCCAACACACTAAGGATCCCACTTATTACTTGGCTCTTTCTGACTGACTAATGATATGTTCCGCCTTCAGCCAGTCAAAGAGGTGGCAGAAGACCACCTAGTATTTGCCTTCTTGAGGTCCACACTACTGGCTCACCCTCTACAGCCTTGAGTGATGTATTGAGCTATTGGGGCTCATAGTGAACCAGCACCCACCAATGCACCAGTTGGCCGTTCTGTCTATAGGATGGGCTGCATTTTTTTCATCCATCTTTGGACCCCGCATTAACCAATATTGTACCATAGTCAGCCTTTTCTGGCCTTTTTTTCTCAAACCTCACAGCCATAGCATAAACATGCCCTCCATCACTAAGCATGTAACTAGTTCATTGGTTTAGTGAAACGGGACTAGTGAACTACACCCACATTTTGTAGTAGTGTTTGCGGGTGTGTCAAAAAGCATGGGCAAAATTCAAAAGTCCATTAATTATTAGTGACCCATGATTTTGATTTGATTTTTCCATTATTGGAAGGTTGATTATGATAAATTTAGATAAATGAGTCTCTTTTTTCATTATTTCAATGAATTTTATTTTATTTATTTTATTGTATCTAAAGAATACATGAAAAATTAGCATTGTGACGTCCATATAAAGTCACCATAGTGTGCAAACACCTTGGATTATCCTTCATTAATAGGCATTTGTTAGCTATGGATGAACATAGTAACCATGTTGCTAAAAAAACAACATCACAAGCAAAATAAATTGCCTTAAACATGATCACCCTACCATCCCACACATCACATGTTCTACAACTATTAGATGTATCTTGTTTCAAGTCATCTAAAACAACATTCAAAAAGGTTAAGGATGTAGCTATGTTTAGAAGCAATCACATGGAACTAAATAAGATTTAACCTTGACTAGATGGGTAGATCAAACCTTGAAACAATCACTTACACAAAAAAAATGAAGTATGGACTTAAGGCCACAAGTATATGGCCTTTGAACTCGAAGGCAATGGACAACAAGATTCAACCTTCACAAATATACATTGTAGCAAGTGTCAATGATCAAAGAAGTGAAGACTAGATAACAAATGATGAAGGTAATCATAATCAAGATTAGGAAGAGAAATTTGCAGTTGTAGAAAGTCTTATGCATATAAGTGAAATAGTTCAACAAACAATTTAAGATACGCTTAACAAGTCTAAACATGACCATCGTTATTATGTAGATATGCCTCATAGCCCTATTATGATTTAAGAGCAACTAGAAGAATTCCATGTTGTAAACCTATATGATAACCTTGATGTGCTACAAGACAATCCACTTGTTGCACCAAATCTAACCTAGGAATCCATGTCTATGCATAACTTGTTTTCATTGCCTTGTTTACCTGCAATACAAACAAAGGGAAAAGAGCCATTAGTTGATTACTTTCAATCACATGTTGTGACATCTTATCAATACTTAGATATCATGCAAAAAAAGGCCATGGACAAAACAATTATGAAAAAAATCAAAAAAGAAAACAAAAGGAGAAAAAGGAAAAGAAATTGAAGAAAACAACAAATGTAGGGACTACAATAGATCAAGTAGTTCAAAGAGTTGTTGAAATACGTGCTAGAACAAAATTTGCCACAACTTGAACTACAACAAGAAGTGGGTGATTAACTTCATCAAAAAATTGGGCAAACTTGGAAGTAAATCCATGTAGGTACATGGGCATGAATCTAGGATCCATAACACCTTATTGAGAGGCTCAACAAGAAGCAAAGATTTGACAATAAATCTAAAGGTGTCAACTAGTAAAGTTGCTACATTCAAATGAATAGATTAACAGGACAAGTAGTAGGATCCAAGCTAGAGTAAGAAAAAACCAAAAAAAACATGATTAATTCAGCTAGGAAAAGACCATAAGCACCATCAAAAGGAAAATACCAAAAACATGATCAAGAAGAGCCAATTTCAGAAGAAGAGAATACCAAAAAAGAAAGGATTAGAGGGTGAAAGCATGGTATTTTATACAAAAAAAGTTGATGAAAAAATATCAAGTTTAAAAAAAGACGATTTTTCACAAAAACACAAGGAAATAAATTCAATTTTTACTTCAATTTCATTTTGAAACCATGGTGCTTTCCATTGGGTTTGTATTAAGTTAAATATAAAATTTGATAAACTTTGGAATAATAAAAATAGGGAACAAATACTTTTGAATTAGAAAATTTCATTGAAATAGATTTATGTGAAATTATAACATAAAGATCATTTTATATTCAAAGGAAGGAAAGAAAATAAATTTTACTTTCTCTTTGGTAGAATATACTTGACACATACTTGAAACAAATGTTACATTGCAAAAAATAGGCTTCAAAAGCTACTTACATTTAGAAAAGTCTACTTCAAACCTACTTTTATAATGTAAAATTTTAAAGATAATTCATAATAGTGAAGATTTTCAATTTTTTTCATCATTTAAGTAAAAATATTAAATGTATAATAATTTTATGATGGGTTTTAGTTTTACTTCTTGTTAGCTTGATAAATAGATTACCAAGGTGATTGAATTGTCTACTTTACCAAGTTTTCACCTTAGAAGCACCATCAAGAAAAATAAAGCTCAGCTAGGAAAGGATTAAAAGCACCATCAAGAAAAATCAATTTTGATTAGGAAGGACTAAAAACCATTAAAACAAGTTGACCAAAAACACAATCAAAAGGAACCAAACTTAACTAAGAAAACACTAGTGTTGTCATGTTATATAGAAAAATCCAAATACACATCCAAAGTGGCCGGTTTTTCAATTCAATTTCATATTTGGGCTTATTCACAATTGGGATTTCACAAAAAGGAATAAGGACTACAAGATTTTTGTGGGGCTACTTTTTGCAAATAACATTTACTTGAAACAAATTTAAATGAGAAAAATTAAATAGTCCAATTTAAGATAATTCATGTAATGGTGGTGAGTTTTCACATTGATACATAATTGTGCATGAATATTTTGGTTTATAACCAAAAACATAGAAACACAAAAGGTTAAGTGTGTCTATTTATGGTTTAAGTCTTTGTCCTTAATGGCTAAAGAGCTTTAGCAACCTTGTTTTGTTGAAAATGTGGGTTTTGTTTGTTTGTTTTTCTTATTTAGGTTCTTGTCTTTTTGATTATTAAAGGGCTTCAACAACCCTATTTTGTTGAAAGTGTACATGGGAGGAGTTAATGAAGATGTTACATCAATTGCCCTTGATGAAATCAGATCTTCATCACTTTCAAATGTTGAAAGTGTGCATTTGGAATCTTGCAATGTGACATTGTTAGATGTTGTTGATGTTTCACAACTTGTGGTTATAAAAGCACAAGCTATGGCTTGGAAACCTCACAACTGCATGTCTATATGTTGGGGATTTTTTGTTATGAACAATGGGCTACCTATGGATTTGGTGAATTTGTAAATGTTGCGATACATAATATGTAGATCTGAGCAATCAACCATCGATGCTTTGGGTCAAAGATCTACTTTGTGTAGAAGTTTAGTTAAGTGTAGAAAAGTTAATGGGATCACTCCCATGACTACTCATGTGTAAATTGCACATCCAAAGTTGTTTGTTCTAAGGAAACAACAACTCATTGTGATGGCAAAACTTATTGTTGCTCATGCTCGGCAATCAAGGAAGAAAAGGTCAAGTTCTTTTAATTGTGCAATTATTGAAGTTTTTAGTGCTACAAACTTGTACAAAAAGAACAAGGAACACCAACACCAATTTCTCAAAGATAGTAATATTTACTAGTTTTGATCTATGGATGTCTTGCAATAGTGTGGATACTTTCACTTTGGTTATCAAGTTTTTAAATGATATTTGTGCTTCCATTCATGTTGTTGTGGGGTTGTTTGAAGTGAATGAAACAATTGAGTAGTCCATGGCTACATAGTTGTGGTCTTTGTTGGAGAAGTTTGGTTTGTTGCATTGAGTGATTGCCATTGTGAAAGATGAAGACATTAATTGGCAATTATAATGGCAACAACTTTACATTCTATCATCGATTGTGAACCTTTGAAAATTCTTAGGGTTTATGAAAGCACATGCATTGGGCATGTGATGGCTAAAGCCTATTAATGAACTACAAATGACAACAAGGTTTCTTCTAAGCTATAACATGTGAGTGTGAAGAATGCCCAAGCTAGTTTATAGAAAACCATTACTTGGACCAAAAAATCAAAGAAAAGGACACAAGAATGGGTATGGGCTTATGCTAAAGTGGGATGCAACATCTAAAATTAAAACTCTTATGAAGACAAAATTTGCTAGCAAGGTCATTATGTTTGAAGAGATTCTAAAATTTAAAAATGTTTTTATTCTTTGTTATAATAGGCAAAAATTTGTGGCTTTACAACAAAAGGTTCCTAAAGCCCAAATGTGGGCTATTGTTGAAATAATCACATTTGTGTTGAGGTGTTTGCACACTATGGTGACCTTATATGGACATCACAATGGCAATTTTTTTAATATTTTTTAGATACAAGAAAATAAAATAAATAAAATTCATTGAAATAATAAAAAAGAGTTTTATTTTGCTAAAGCTATCATAATCAACCTTCCAATAATGAAAAAATCAAATCAAAATTGTGGATAACCAATAAGTAATGAACTTTTGATTTTTTCCCACATTTTTTGTCACACCTGCAAAAATAATGAATGGGTGCAGTCATGTTAACATGTACCAAAAGTGATTATAACCATTGTTTAATTTTTTGAATTTTGGATTGTAAAAATAAATTAAAAATAAATAAATAGAATAATATTTTATAAAATGTTATTGTGAATACATTATGTACATCTCATAAAAATTTGGATTCAATCTAATAAGTGAAAAATATGTATAAGGATTTTTAACCTCTTGTAACTATTGTTTAAAAATTGCATAAAAATAGTTTAAAATGATTTTGACATTAAAAGCACAATTTGAAAATATTTCTTAATGACATATTTTTTGGATTTTTTTAATATACACCTTAACATAATATTATTAAAAAAAATTTTAAATGTAATATTTTTTGAAAGATGTATTAAAAAGATTCCAAGAAGATTTTAAGAATAAAGTAATGGTCTAAAGGGGCATGTGTGGCTCCTAATAGAGTGGTTGGACTTGGATATGGACTTTATCTTACAATGTGTTAGTTTCATATGTTTCAAACTTGGGGATAATGGACAAATTATGTTTAAGAAATTAAAGATCCATTGAATGAATGGAATGTGATTTTAATTTATTATGTTATGGATTTTTCAAAATCCCAAATATTGTAATTATTTTAAAAGTATTTTTAAGCATCTAGAAATTATTATTTTAGAAATTTTATTTTGTCATATTTTTTATATGTCTTATAGCATCATGACTTGAAATTGGAAATGGAAAAAAATGTTATTTTCATTATCATCCAAATATTCATATTTTAAGCCAATTTTTAACTACACTAGAAAAGGATTTTGAAAAGGGATTTTAATCTGCCAAATTTGAGACACCCTAACATGCTTTTGCCCATTGAACCCTATTGTTTCAACATGTGTGATGAATCAATCCAAGGGCCATTGGTTATTGTCAAATGCCTTGACAATAACTATCAGCTTGATTATGAACATGGAAGTTAAGTTGTTGTAGTTGTCTAACCCATTTGAAGTTTATGACCCTTTTGAGGTAAAGATCTTATTTTTACATAGGAATATGTGACTTGAAGTTATAAAGGTGATCAAACATTTTTTTGGATTTCTTGAAGTCTTTTGATGACTGCAATTTAACAACATGATGGCTATCATGTTGGATCCATGCTTCAAGGCTTTGTGCATTGTGGAAAGTTTGGTGGAATGCGAAAATGCAATCAAATTGGCATCTAAATGTGATGCCAAGATTGTGATTCCACTTCTAATGGTGTGTTTTGAGTAGTTAAACCCCAATATTGTTACAACTACTACAATAGTTAATTATGTAAGATTGGAGCTTAAAGAAAATATGTTTAGAGTGGGGACCTCAATTGACGAATATTTTTGTGCATTAGTCACTAAAGAATTGTCTTTTTTTAGGATACTATCTATTTCTCCATTTACATGTGCATATCCATTAACTTGGTGGCATATGTATGAACACTAGTTTACAAATCTGGGTTTTCTAGCTAAATAGATTCTTGGAATCTTGGGTTCACAAATAAAAATGGAACAGGTTTTTAATCTTGTTGGGGTGTTGATAGCTTTAAGACAATACCACTTGCAAATGGACAACATGGATTGGATCATCATTATTGTGAAGAATTGGCTTGATGATCCATGTGCCAATTACAAGCCAAATTTTGATTTCAAACAATATTTGAAAATGAAAGAATTTTTGGTAGGGGGGTCAAAGCAAGATAAAATATACCAAAAAAGTAGACGTCTCCACTTTAACCCTACACCTCTCATATAACTGCCATAAAGTAGCATCAGATTACGTGAAAGTATGTGTCAAGTAGCATTAGTTGGTTCTATTAAGTTTATAAGAATCTAATTCTAAGGAAATCAAAAGCAAATGAATTTAAAAAGTAGATAAATACTACATTTGAAAGTGACTAAAAAATATGTGTTCAAACCTACTTTTTGGTTAGAAAATTAATGAAATTGATATGTAATAAGTTAGGAAATGAAGATCAACATATGTTTTAGCAAGTCATTAAGAAAAATCTATTTCCTTTCTGTAAGAACCTACTTGACACCTGCTTGAAACCAAAAACCCATAGTGAAAAGTAAACGTCAAAAGCTACTTGTATTTTGAAAAACCTACTTAAAACCTACTTTATATTTTGAAATATGAAAATCAATGCACATTAAGGTAAACATATATCATATTTAGTCATCGAAATGAAAACATTCAATGTTTCACAATTTTGTAATGGGTTTTATTGCTATTTAAGATCTACTTATTCCAGTTTTGACAAGGTAATCAAATTATTCACTTTATCTTGTTAACATGCAAGAGATAACTACAATTTGATTGAAAAATATGATTTCTTTGAAGAATTGCAAGTTGATGATGATTGACTTTTTGGGTTGGGGTGGGTTTGTGTGGGGTGTGGTTGGGGCAAAGAAATTGTGCTACAATTGGGCAAAATTCTATGGTTTTGCATAGAACTAGGGTTCAATGCCCCCACATATTTTGGTTTGGTTCTAAAAATCTAACTTTCCAAGTTTTTTGTTTTTTGTTGCAATTTTTTTATAGGTAATAAAATCAAAAAATTGATATGCATAACCTTTGTGCATATACATCATTTTGTGAAAATTGAAAATCAACATATTCATAATCGGCAAATTTTTTAAAAACTAAAATAATGTGTAACTAGATGGTGTAGTAGATTTCAGATATTTTTGAAATACATATTCTACTTTAAAAAAAAGGGGAATATATGATTTATTGGTATCCATAAAATAAGCTTTAAATGTGATAACTAAACAACTGTATTGGAAAACATCAAAAACATGATTAGGAGAGTGAGAAGTGGACCATAGTCATGATCAAGAGGAGCCGAATTCATGAAGGGAAGACCAAAAGCACAAACAAGAGGATCTAAACTCAACTAGGAAAACACTAGAATCTCAATCAAGAGGGTGAAAAAAGAACCAAAAACATGATCAATAGGATTTTAACTAAACTAGGAAAGCATTAGAAGCACCATTAGGAGGGTAAAAAAAGGACTAGAATCACAATAAGGAGGAGTCAAACTCAATGAGTGGAGGACTAGAATTATTTAGTTAGGAGGATCCAAGCTAGGTGAAGAGAAGACTAGAACTTGATGACAAATAAAAAAGGTGCAAAAAATTTGTTGGTGAGGAGGATCCAAGCTTAGAATGTAGCTCACCCTCAATGGAGCATTGGCACCCACAGTTTAAGTTTGGTGAATGGGGATGCATACACCCATTACCATTGATTTAGAAGCCTTAAACTAGATTAATTATTCACCACATGATTAAAATTAAAAAGTGGTTTTGATAATTATGATTAGTAAGTTCTTCATCCATCATAGTGATGGGGCTAGGTGAAGTTTAGTAGTCAACATATTACTATTACATATAGTATAGGACGTCCTGAACATCATTTCATCCATCTGTCCTGTCATCCATCCGTCCATCTGTTCGGTCATCCATCCATCTTGTCATGGTTTGTTTACTCTGACGAGGCGAAGAAAGAATGGAATACAAACACGGTGCGGCAGAGAAAGCAATAGGAAGAGATGGCACACATGCCAAAGCCCTGCAATGATGGGACAAATGGATGAAATGATGCTTCACATCCATCTGATCATCCATCCGTTTCATCATGGTCTGTTTACTCTGACGGAGTGGAGAAAGAGTGGAATACACATATATATAGTGAATTGAAAATTAATAATATTTTTAGCGAATGTCATCAAATTAGAAATAAAATAAAATAAAATAATCCACCCAACCCAAAATCTAACCAATTTGTTTCATGATGAATTCTCTCAAAATTATGGGTTAGAACTCTCAAAAAAATAAAAAAGGATTTTTCTTCACAAATTCCCTTTTCTTAAAGAAAAAAATTGCAATTTTTTTGAGAAATACATCTTTTTTTTTGGTAGGAATACTTTGTCACATTTGGACACATGTTTTAGTGTTTGGGACAGCTTTTTTTTGTTTTTGCCAATTTTCTATAGTTCAGATAAATTTTTCCAAACATTAGAAAAATTAGTGCTACGTGACTTTTTTGGCATACTCGCATTTAGTGATTTTTTTAATAAAAAATTTGTGATTTGTTCGACCAAAAAGATGGGAAAGCATTTTGTGTTGTCCGATAAGCTACTACATGTCGCTTGCGACATTTGGTCATCACTACGTAATATATTTTTTTGGCACATATGTAATGTACCGTCAAATACACACACACCTGTGCATTAGGCACGGGGGTTCAAACTAGTTTGGTAATAAGTGTCAAAGCAAGTCATCATGGCTTATCATGTGTTTGACAAATTTGTTTTTCTCATTTTTTACCACCGTAACTTTGGAGGGGCATATCTTTTTTATTTTCCATTCAAATTGAATGTTTTCAAAGGTTGTGGGTGCACAATTTAATGATCTACACTTTATTTTTAAACCCCAAATAGAATGAAAGCTAAGCCCTTTTACTTCCTAGTTAAACCTCTACCTTTTAACAAAAACTTTATATTTCATAGCTAAACTTTTAATTCACAGCAAAACCATTTTATTTCCTAACTAAACTTCTACCTCACAACAAAACCTTTATATTAACCCTCTACCTACCTACCCACCCACCCACTTGCTATAAAACTATTTTGTTTTGAATTTTAATATGTTTGTATAATTGTTAAGGTTTATGGTATTTATAATAAGGATTATTTAGGGTTTTATCACTAGAAGAAAACATGTTTTTTACAACCAATTTTTGCAGTTAAAAAATGTTATTTCAAAATTTAAAAATTATCATTTGTAATTAAAAAATAATTACAAATGACTTTTTTAGTTATAAAAATTGATTGTAAATAACAATTTATCTTTTAATGTTTTTTTTAACATTAATTAGCTTTAAACTTTATAGTTTAATCTTAAATTCATTATTTTTTTTCATTTGAATAGTTTTAAATTTCAAAAACATAACTAATTGTTATCAATCTCTTTTTTTCCATTTATATGGTCTATCTTATTTCAACCTTAAGGCGTAAACCACCATGTTTAAAATGGTTTGAGGTTCCTAACATCTTCTTCCTACAATTAAGATTTTTAGAAAACAAGAAAAAATAAATGGTCTTATTTTTCTAACCTTAACATTTTGAAAAAAGAAAATAAACATAATCTTCTTTTGACATTTTTTAAAATTAAAAAATAAAATAAAATCTTCAACAATTTTTTTTAATTAAAAAAAAAAAAAAGTTCTCTCTTTCTTCTGTTTGGTTCTTTTCTTCATTTAATCTTTTCCTTTGAATTCATCCTCTTCTTATTTCTTCTTCTTCTTCTTCCTTCATATTCTTATTTTGGCTTATGTTCTTGTTTCACAAATCCAGATAAAACCAAAAAATAAAGAAAGGGGCAAGGTGTAGGTGGCATAGATTGCAATCACACATTATAACTAAGCAATTGTGTGATAGGTGATAGCAACAAGCATGACAATGTGGTTGTAGTTGAATGATGGTGCAATAGGTGATAATGTGCAAACATGAGAATGACGGATGATCAAGTAATGCAAGGCTTGTAAGCTGAGTTTCTCACAATACTACTATTTTTGAAAAAGTGAAGATAAATTTTTTTTTAACTAACCAAATGCACAAGTTTTTTTTTAAATTTAAAAACTAACTAGCAATCGACGTTGCACAACTGGTTTTTTAAAAAGAAAATCTCCTTCTTTATCTTCCTTTCATTTTTCTTCAACTCCTTTTGAATTTTCTTTTGTTGTCCTTTGATATTTTCTTCTTCTTCCTCCTCTAATGATTTCTTCTTTGTCTTCTCACAAACGCATGAAAAAATCAAATAAAAAAAAAATCCTTCAAAAACTCGCCCCTTCATTAATTGCCTATGACACTCAAATGGGGGGGTCACATTACCTCTCACAAATTGAAGTAAACTTTTGCCTCCTAAGCATGATCAAGAGTGAGACAGTTCAGGGGCCAAACAAATCATAGTTGGTCTATGGTTTTAGGAAAGCTCGGTCAGCAGCACATGGCCCAAAATATGCTAACAAGAAGCTATCTTCTCATGATAGCAAGGACCCTACAAATGGGAATGAGCTAAACAAGCATTCCTAAACCCTGGCATTGGAGTTGTGGCAAGTGACTATGGAACTAACAAATGTCTTGTTTCTACGGCCGTTTCAAGAGAGGGATTTAACCTGGGATGCTGCTTCAGAAGTGGTGCTAATAGCTTGGTTTTGGTTGGAGATCCAGCACTACTCCCTCCAACAACAATAAAAAGACAGGGCATACCTTTCTAGGTGGTCATAACAAGTAGACATGACAACAATTGGGGATGGCAACTTGCACAATAAGAAAACCCCAAGCTTCTTACCACCCGTGAACAAATGGTAAGAAAATAGCAAGCAAAGAAAGCAAAAATAATAATAATTAGCAAGCATACAAAAAACTAAAGCAAAACAAAAACAAGCAAGAAGAAGGAGAAAGAAGAAGATTAAAAAATCAAGAAGAAGAGGTGCAAGGGAGAGGCACACTAGTTTGGCTGGTAGGTAAGTTAGGGTTAGTAGGTAGGAGGGGTCAAAGATAGGTGAGTCAATAAATAGGAAGAGAGAAAAGAAAAGAAAAGAAAGAAAAATTAAAAAGGAATGGAGGTTTTTTTTTTTTTTTTTTTCCTCCTAAATAAATTGAGAGCAAAATAAAACCCATAACAGGTTTTTCCAATTGGTGATTTGGTAAAAAATGTTTCATTTTATCCATATA
>Ga0116227_10006050_pt1 | contig 24849 bp, 25 predicted proteins | sample S1TSphgellanicum_FD_89693 | JGI IMG/M metagenome (GOLD analysis project Ga0116227, IMG submission 89693) | Host-associated microbial communities from peat moss isolated from Minnesota, USA - S1T2_Fb - Sphagnum magellanicum MG | ecosystem: Host-associated > Plants > Peat moss > Unclassified... | reverse complement strand
GGAGCTTCATTTCAAACTCTGTATTGATCAATTGGATGTCTGTACCATGGAGATCAAGCAAAGGGAAGTTTTAAAATGTTTCCCAGTTCACCCCAGTACTTCATAGACTTGCTGCTGAAGTACGAAGGGGGGTTTAAGGTGACCCATCACTATAGATGATCATTGCCATGTCTAAGTGGAGATCTGTGTCATGTCCACATGGAGATCTGTGAGCTTCTCCAGAATTTTATAGCTAGCTCTAATTATTCCTCAAATGTTTCCAACATATATTTTTGCACAAACTCCAAAGTTCCAGAGTTTTTTGACAAGACGAAGCTCTCTGCTAGTATGATCTCAAGCCTTGAAAAACCTTGCTGGAAAAAACCATCTGAGGCTGCTATATACTACGTAAAAAGGCTTCAGATTTGATCGTAAGAAATCTGAATTGCTTCTGCTTCTGTGCATGCAATTCACCATCTTGATAATATTTGCACAAACTCACATACAACAATTTTGACAAGATGAAGCTCTGGTAACATCATCTCAACCCATAATGAAAAACATTGTTGGAAAAACCATCGAAGGCCTGCTATTATGTAAGACTTCCTGGATATGATTGAAAGAAATCTGAAGTCACTTCCTTCTTTGTGCACAATCAATCTGATTCACCATCTTGTCAATATTGCACAAACTCATGTACCAATCAATGGGTGACAAGATGAAGCTATGCTAGCAATGATCTCAAGCCCTGGAAAATACATTGTTGGAAAACCCATCTGAAGCTGCTGCTATTATGCGAAGGCTTCAGATGTGATTGAGAGCAATTTGGAATTGCTTCTTCGTCTGTGCATCAGATTGGGTCATTCTTGCTTGCTCTTTCTCTCTTTTCTGAAATCTTAGAATGCCAGAACTTAAACCCTACCCGAAGAAACTTCACCTAAAAAAAAACCATACAAAAACTTCTCAGTTTTTTTTCTCCCCCTCCCAAATCACTCTTATATATCCTAGTCTAGTCTAGGCTCAGCAAAACTGCCATTCAATTAGAGACTTCAAAGAGTGTGAGAAGAATCAATTCTTATTTCTCCTCTTGCAGCAAACTTTGCATTTGATGTGTCCTAAATCCTTAAACCCTAAACCCTAAATCCATTTAAAGCCTAAACCCGATTGCCTTCTCTGGGTTTTATCAAGGAAAAGTGGTTTGAAATCTTTGCATGGGTTTCTACAATAGGCATGCGGGTATTGAACCATGGTTAGGTTAGGTTAGGTTAGGCTAGGTAGACTCAAGAAGACCTGTTCCATGTAGGAGTAGTTACAATAGTAGCAACAAGTTTTGTCTTCTACATTAAAATTTGGATGAATTGTTACATTAAAATAGTGATTTAAAAAAAATAAAATAAAATGGCAAATGTTGTGCAAATAAGCAAAGGTTCTACAAAGCTATCAATAAAAATAAATGCTTATTTTGGATTTTTGTTCAAAGGATTTTTGTGAAAAAATGGTTCCAATAAGACAGTTTTCAAAAAAAGAGTTCACCAAATTTATTAGACATGTTCCTAATGTTAAGTTAAGTTTTTCTACCATATTTATTTATTACTATTATTATTATTATTTTGAGAGTTTTCAAATAGCTTGTTGCCATCAAATGCCAAGTGCTTTTTGGGATGATTGCCACTAGAGTGCTACATCACAAAAATGAAAAGAAAAATGTGGTTTTCAATGGTTCATCATTATTTATATCAATTTCAGATTAATTTAATTTGATTGATAATTTTTAATTTTTTAAAAAAATTACATGATTAATGACCTATGTTGGGGTTGGTGGGTGAAGGAACTTGTTGGGTCTAGGGTAGAATATTTGAAGATTGACTTGTTAGGTAGTATTTAAAAGGATAATTGGGTAAAGATCTTACCTCCTAAGTATTAAGGTTGTAGGTACATGTTAAAGACCCATTTGGTTTAGTATTCTTTTGAAGTTTTTTGAAACCCCACTTATACCCAACAAGCACGTAAACATGTATTTCATCCATGTCAATTATCTTTAAACCCTAAACCCCAAATCCCTTCAACATTTAATTCTCAAAGTTTTAAGTTCAATTTTTAAACATGTATTTCATCCATGTCAATTACCTTCAAACCCTAAACCCCAAAATCCCTTGAACATTTAATTCTCAAAGTTTTAAAGTTCAATTTTTTTTAATAGAGTGTTCCATTATTTGTTGTCATTGGATGCATATTCGTAATAAGCATATTGACATACATTAAACAAGATCAACTAATTAAACGTGACATTGGGTTTGACCCTATTGCAAGACAAATGCCCAATTACAAATTATAGAAAATGTTTTTTTTAAAATTTTAAAATTATATTTCAATTATCATAAATGCATTATCTATCATCCATGCTTCCTTCTTTTTAAAATAGTTCTATGATGTAATAATGGTTAAAAAACCTTCCGAGGGTCACTATTCAATGTTAAGTGTTGTGCTTGTTTTTCTTCTTACAATGGATCCCACCCACCTTTGGGAGAAGGTGATTAGCCAACAATATGTGAAACTAACATGTCAAGGTAAGAATTGTAGGGTTTAACCCTAAACCCTAAACCTAGGAAATCATTATACCAAAGGTTCATTGGAACCTATCGACCCTTATGCATTATAAAATTAGTATTGCCAAAATAGTATGTGTGAAAAAATTGTAACTAGGGTATTGTTTAAAGATACAAATTGATACAAGGCAAGTTGATTAATTTTTCAAAAATCTAATTATGTAAAAGTTGTGAAATTTAAAAAAAAAATGAAATTAAAGATCTGACCAACACCATTGTTTTTTGCAGGAATTTTTTGATTGTAGCCAAAGTGACGATCATCCTAAAGTAGATTTAGCCAAATCTGGCTATAAACCAGATTTTTGAAGTACAAATCTTTTAATCATCCTTCTATATTTTTAGCTACATGCACACTGAAAAAACCATGTATAGAAGAAAATCTGACAATTTCTATTATTTTTTCATCACTTCTGGCAATTGAAAACCTCCAAAATCACTTCATTTTCAATTTTATTTTATTTTATTTTATTTTATAGGTTTAGGGTTTAGGGTTTTTCTTGTTGGAGAAATTTCACCAATGAAAAGAAAGGCTGACCAACACTGGTCCAAAGTCCAAATCAACAAGAAACTGTTAAAATAGAAATTGTTGCATGAAGTTCCCAAAAAATGAAATGAAACTAATTCGCAATTCGCCCTAGTTCACTAGTTCACACCTCTGCATGTATCACTTTTGAGGAATGTTGGGATCTGCAGTATCATCTGGAGTGACAGATTGTTGTATGGATCTAGTGGGGAGTTGTTACCCTTGTGGGAGGATGTCATGATGGTGAAGGAGGATCTCGAGGAGGCAAGGTTGCCAAGTAATTTTTGAGATTCTTGGCAAGGAGGTGAGTGAAGCTAGCTGGTGAAAGAGATGGACGAGATGCTTGCTAGGGTAAAGGCTAAATGGTATGGAAATGTGTTATATGGTTCTTTTCCAACAGAGAATCAGCTCTCGGGGTTGAAGGATTGTCTCTACCACATTATACAGTGGTGGCATAGTTGCAACTAGGGGTATTGATTGAATTGCAGGAGAGATATCCGATGTGGCAGCTATGGAGCTCAACAAATACAATAACACATTGCAAGCAAGATGGGGGACAGCTGAAGAAGTTGTGGTACAAGCAAGCCATCTAGTCATTGAACAAGCACAGAATCATCCACTGACAGTTTCTCAAAAACACAATCCCAAGATTAGCTAGAAGTAAAATGCATTTTGCATTCAATTGTATATAAGACTGTCCAAAGAGTCCAAAGAGATGCTATCAAGAACAACCCTTCTTGCAAGAAAACAATGTGGTGATCATGTTGGTAAACCTCAAATTTTTTTGCCCCATTGAAGGGCATCAAAAAATGGTTGAAGAATAAATTGTATGTTTCAATGTCCATAGCTGCTAAAATGGAAGCAACTGGAAAGAATTTGACAAAAAATTGTATGCAACTAGTGCAGTACTGAAACTAGCAAGTGATGAAGGGAGAGAGCTCTCATAGAATCTCTACCCATCTCCATGAGGACCAGTTCCAGCCACATTGCACAGAAGGAATTCAAAAGAGCTAGAACAAAGCAACACCCAAAAGCACCAGCAGTTGATCCTGTACAAATGATTCCTTAACGAATGCAGGGATTCATGATGGGGAGCAGGTTGTCCTGAAAGGGAACTAGTAGTTCCAGCCATGACTAGAGCCTTATCTGAGTGTATCAGAGATTTCCCAAGCTGCTCCCAATTGTGCATGAAATTTCTGGGCACTCCTTGATTTTGAAGGTGGGTTTTTCGGTCTCTCTGGTCTTTGGGGTGGAGGATTATAGCGTGATGATCCAGGATCACCAAAAGAAATGAACATGTTTTCTTGGGTAGTCCCACTGCTGCATCCAGACACAACACCACCCTGACCCATCTCCCACAAAGACATCTGGTTCTTCACAACCTGTGGATTCATCTTTTCAGTGTTCTTTTCTCTCTTGCAACTTGAACAGAGATAATTGTTTTCGTGGATGAGATGATGATGTGCACACTGATTGATTGATTTGATACTATCTCAGTTTACTCTCAAGACCTCTCTGGATGCACACTCCTGCACAACATCATATAACAAAAAAAGATTAGAGAAGAAAATCAGCATCTAGTATGTCAGAGCCAAGATATTGTAAGAGTTTCATAAAGATCAACAATGTTTATGGCTACACCTCTCTTCAGTTGGGTGCTCACAAAGAGAAATTGTATTGAAAGGAAAGCTAAGATTTGGTTACAGTGGCAGCAGCAGCTGCTGCTTGTAACTGCTGCTGCTGCACTACAAGTGAAAAAAAAACAAAGAAGAACAGATCTCCCTGCAAGACCCAATTAACCAACCCTGGAATATTTCATGAAGTCCAAAAAAGAAATTCAAGCTGCAAGGATGAAGGGTAGATGCCCCACCGGAGCAAATTCTGATTAAGGTCGATTGCAAGGTCGAATCATCAGCAGAAGAACCCAACCCACCAGGATTGATTCGTGCGCAAACCTATATATCAGCTGTGGAACTTGTTGGGATGATCCTTGATGAGCTTGAGTCTTGGAACTGGATTTGAGAGTAAGGAGAAGAAAATGATAAGAGTATGTCAGAGACTGAAAAAGGATATGAGTTCTCAAAAAGATTGAATTCCAAATGCAACACCCACAAACTTCATTGGCCAAATGTTGGAAGCCAATTAGGTCAGTTATAGAACATACAAACCTTCCATGGAGGAGACGGAAGAGAGAGAAGCAGCAGCTCTGCTTGGATCTCTCTCCCTCTCTCTCTCTCTCTTGAAACGCGTTGCCGACGTACCCGCCCACCCTTTGGAAAGAATGAGGAAACACAGCAGCATACTTGGAGTCGGCATCATCATCATCTTCAGGAAATACGCACACGTCCCAAGTCGGGGCCGAAGTGGAAATGGGTTGCAAAATCTCTTGGAAACGGAATTGCAACACATCTTGCTGCAGGAGCAGCAGGGGTTAGGGTTTAGGGATTCCTTTCTCGGTAAATCTGTACAAACACGTACTAGTACTTCACTGTCAACGCGTTAGTACTCGACGTCAAATTACTTCCCGACAGAGATCCGCAAAGACGCGTCAGTCAGTTGCAAATGAATTCGCAAGGATAAGTCTGGTTCTTTTTGTTTAGCTGTCTGGATCTTTGTCAGCTGCTACCAAGAAATTCTTCAATGCTTCTTCTTCTTCGTCTTGTAACTACCAAAAAGCCGATGAGTCGGTCGGTCCGCCGTGGCTGATCAAGAAATCCGACACATGTATACTACACAACTTCTGTGCAACACGAGAGTTGAAGAAAAAACACAACACACATACACACGAAAACACACGCGAATCAAAACAGAAACAAAAGCACACGCTTGTCGGAATTGTCAGTCGGAATTGCCAGTGCTGGTTACTCCCAGTTTATCAACTCCGACTCATCCCTCTTGTGGGTCCCTGCAAATCTTTCGCAACAACCAAGCACCAGCCGCAGCAGCAGCTCCGCGTTTTTGTTGTTGTTGTTGTTTGCTGGTTGAATTTCATGGCATGTCACAAACAACAAGCTTATCAACAACAACAGCAGCAGGTTCTCCTACTCCTGCTCCTCTTCTTCCTCAACCCTTCTTCTTCCTCTTCTTCTCACAACCTGGAACTTGCTTCAAACAATTATCCGAAACTCTGCAAGGAAATCGAGCAGCAGCAGCAGCGCGTGCGAGAAGCAAACTGTCGGAGCCCGGAGAAGGACTGAAGTAAACCCTAAAAACCTGGACTGATCGGAAGTTGAAACTTGAAAACCCTAAGAAAACCCTAAGGAAACCCTAAACCCTAAAAACCCTAAACTATTCTCAGATTTTGACAGGAATTTTTTCTGTAGGTTTTGGTTTTGAGTTTGGCATAATAATAATAATAATAATAATTACATTCCTTTTTTCTTTTATCCTTTTTTCTTTTTTTTTCTCCCTTTTTTTTTAATTGAATGCTCACTCAACAAGAAGAAGCCAAAACAAATTAGTAGGTACCTACCTACTCATCTTTTTCTGTTTCTTTTTTTTTCCCCCAATCAAAGAGAGGGGAGAGTGTTATGCCTTTAATGTGCCCAATTTTTTCCAAGCCAAACTCATAATTTTTTGGCCAAAGAGAAAATTTTGATCTAATTGGAAAATTAATCTCTAAAAGCTTAGAAGTAGTATTTGTTGATTAATAATTGGCTATTATTAATTGGGGTTTTTTTTTTTTTTTTGGTATGCACTATGTACCGTGGTGGTTTCTTGCATACATAAAGCACTGAAAATTTCAGTGTATTCAGAAACCATGTTACACAATGGATTTGTTCTTGACAAAAAAAAACAATGCAATTTTGAAATGGAATTGTTCGCCTCGTTTGTAACATGGGCAATTCAGTTTTGAAATTGCACCGTTCATCTTAAATCTTTTTTTAAAAATTTCTTTTACCTAATTTCTAAATTTAAAAAAAAATTAATCTAAATTGATTATTTCCAAATTTAACAACAAACATCACTTCAATGTATAACATATTACTCCAAAGAATAATACTGAAAATCTAAAAAATCATACAAGAATCATCCAACAAAAAAAAAAGAAGAAGTGCAAATCAAAGAATTGTTAATTGAAGATATCAAAAATGACAATTACAGAAGACTTTAAAAGTATCAAACTATCCACTTAAAATCTAAAAATGTAAGAATGTATATATTTTATGATTTAAAATGTAAACTACATGTATGATGGAAACTAAATGTTCAAGAATGTAAAATGTTAAATTAAAATGTATGCTAAAGTCTATTTATTGTTTAATAATTTTACATTCGTTTGGGACCATAGAGTCCATTAGACGAAAGGTAGATCATGGAGGACAGATTGTCCTTTAGTACTGGTAGCATGCCACAAATTTGGCCAGGGTAATCGTGTTCGTAATCTGCATGAGTTTAGCAAGAGTGTTCATGTGGGTGAAGGGTAGGGTCGAATAAAAACATTCTCTAACTTTCTGTGTATTTGGACAGACAAGGAGCAAGTGCTTTTCATCCTCTACCTTCCCCAAGTCAAAAACATTAAAGAAAGGTGGCCTAGTACTGTACAATTGAATGCAATCACCCAAAAAGTGAACCTTTTAATATGCAAAATAGGTTTGTTATCACATTAGGATCTGATATTGAAAGGATTATGTTACAATTTGTAAAATTGGAAAATTGATGACCTCCAATGTGTGTTACAACAACATAAGAGCCCTTCTCATATTTAGTCATCACGTCTCTAAAAGCCAAGGACCCCTCAAAAAAATTCCACAATTCTAGATCTTGTTCAATAGGAATGAATGCAAGTAACAAAATTTATCAAAAGTATTACCCAACATTCTGCAAACAAGTAGACTTGGACAATTCAAGTTGAACACTTGAGCTTAGTGCCAAATTTTCTTTGTTAAATGGATGCGTTGCATTTGTTGTGATAGAGCTAGATGTGGATGCATCAAACTGTTGCAAATGAAAGCAAAGCAAAATTAGTATCAAAATATGAAACTTATATACCAAAGATATGAAGGCCAAAAAAACCAAAGTTCACAAGAAACAACCATAAACAATAGACAAAAGAAAGGAATTGACTTACTTTTAAGTTTTTTTGTGCATGTTTGATTCATGGGTAAGGGTCTCTTCATAAAGAAGGTGATCTCCATTCAACTTTCCAAAAATAATGCATTGCAAGGCGTAGTTTCGAATGCCTGGATCCTTCCGATCATAGCAAGAAAAAAAATAAATTCATCAAACAACAAAAAAAACCTAAAAGAAACCAAGACTGTGAAAATTGAAAAACCAAAATTTACTATGTTTCATAGCACAAGATAAGCAATTCACGAGCTTGCCAAAAAAAAAGACTTGGATGAAATGTGCAAACAAAATTAACTTCAGTGACCTCTTTGATTTTATTATGAACAAAACTGTGAACTTCTTGAAAGCTCAACACAATTGAAATAAAAAAAAACTGAAAGGAAAGTATAAAGCATCTAACCCTAAAGACCCAAAATTTTGATGACAACTAACTTTTGTGTCCTCAAGTTTTTGCCAACTTAATCACATGCGTGAACAAGCCTTTAGATGATTAAGTGCATGAATTAAGAGCTAGGAGGGATGGATTTTGTTTCAAGGCATCACAAGCACACTCGCCTGGCCAATAGATAAAATGTTGTACATTTCCATTCAATCTAAACAGTCTAAACACTTTCATCAAAAAAACCCTAAACCCTAAACCCTAAACCTAATGTGGAACTGGTTCTAATAAAACTTCCAAAAGTTGGATCCAATGCCATAGTCTCCACATGAACAGGGCCCAACAAAAGGACAGATACCCGAGTAGTTTTAATCACTAAGTTCCAAATCTCCAGTCCTGAAAGCCCAGTCAACTTGGCTATGGTGGATAGCATCTGACAGTGTATGGGTGAAAGTGGACCCATCATCACCTCACATTATCAATTTAAATAGAAAACTTGTCCCTTGATTCTAGAGAGTTGACAAGTTCAAAAAAGTGTGCTCGTGGGGAGATGAACCCACCTCATCCACTGTAAAGATTCCACTTTTGCTTGCAAGGTGTGATGAGTTCTAGATAAGTTGGGGGAAATTTGGCAAAGTTTTTGGAAATTGTAAACTGGGGACTAGATTGATTGATGGACTTGATTGATTTTGTACAGGCAGTTTGACAAACAAAATTTGAAAAGCCTTTTCTGAAGTGGTGTTCATGAGGGAATCATTTGGGATTATGGTGATCATTCATTGAAGCTTGCAGAATTTCCTTTTGATCCAAATCTAAACCTTGCATCATGTAGAATATGTTTGAGTGATAGGTGACACTATTTTTGAGTCAATGGGTTGCCATAATATATGCTGCTGAGACAGTAGTGTTTGTCTGCAAGCAAGGCCTTAAGTCTTTTTGCTCATTTTGTGGGACATCATATGACAAGGCACATCTGAAGAAGCTGGAGTAAAAATGATTTCTGGAACTTTGATGTCTCACTGACCATCTAAGTCCAACATTGAAGTTCACAAAGCATGGATTTGATTCAGTTTTGTGGTATGTAGGGAAGGTTGAGATTTAGCTTCAGAAACACCCCAAAAAAAGACTGGTTAACATCTGTGTTCCGCTAGCAATTTTGGGTTGCCACAGCTTCTGTAGGGGTTTTGAGCATCTTTTCAGGGAATTAGTCAAAGGGCACTCAAGCTGTAACAGTTATCAATCTGGGTTGCTATTGCTTGCTGTGATTTGCTCTGATTTGTGCTCTGTGATTGACAGAGAAAGGGTTGAGAAACCAGCAGAGCAACTGGAAGGGATTAAAGTTTTAGGGTTTATCAGAGCTTGTTGTTCCTCATGGGTGACAGGATGGCAGCAGATTGGCGCAGACTTGGGAACAAATCCATGTATGGAATCAGCCGGGCATTGGCGAAGAAAGGCCTAGACATGTTAGATATGATGGGGGTGACTGGCAGGCATGTGAATGGATCCAGGAGCATAATCCCAGGTGAAGTCCAGTATGCAGTGGAGGAGACACTTGGGAAGCAGAATTTCAAGGAGCTTTGCAGCCAGATAGTGATCCTGGAAGACATACATTACTGCCAAGAAGCGTTTTCCTTTGCCGAGATTTGCAACCCACAGAATGCACCAGTTCTGAAGTCACCAAACCCCTTGAAACTTCCATCTCTCATCAACCATGACTATTTAGTGCTGGAGCTCTACCATGGGAGTGTTGGGTCCTCTTTTTCAAAGTTGTACATCCGAGCTGAGAAATCAGGTCACCCTCCAGCTGGACCTGGAATTCTTATAGATGTTGAACCCACTGCAAGGTTTGAGGAAATACAACAAGTAGTATGTCTCTTTACTGTCAAATGCACAGGGAAAGCAATTCCGTTGCTGGATTTGATGGCAGTACTTGGGGACCATTGTCCTGACTACTCTGTCAGAGACAGCAACTGCTGGCAGTACTGTAGACGGACCACCAAACGGCTGCTACAAGCTTGTAGAGGCTTGCCTGATTTGAGTGCTGAGGAGTTGCTCAGGTTACAACGAGAAGAACTGTCTGTTGAGGCTCACATTGCAAAGAACCATATCAAGGCCATAGCACGAGGAGGCAAGAATAAGATAGAATATTATGAATAGGACATCATCTCTCAGCTAAAAAGGTACAATTCTAACACATCATCACTACAACTAGTTTCTGAGATTTGTCCAAGTAAGATTGTGGACAGCCAAATGAACGCTCAACACAGATCCAATCTCAAGTAGCTAGGTAGTAAGAAATTCTCTATTATATGATAGCATATGAGTGCATGTTATGGAAGTTCCAAGTGGGCATGAAACCCTTTCCTGAGGGTGGCTTGACGTGTTGAGCATATTTGCTGCATCAGAATATTCTAGCAAAACAAATGTCAAAGCAATGGTGTCCATCTTATTTGCAGCATAAAATTTGGAAGACCTACCATACAAGAGGAGCAGAGTTGTGAAAAGTTTACTGAATCTGTCATGGTCTTTTCACTCATTTCAGGAAGGATGAACATGAGATGGCTGGCCATGTCTGCAGTCCTGAGTGTCTGAAGAACTTTTGCTTTTCTTGAATGTTGCCAATGGTTGAAACTTATCATAGACGTCTCACTGTCCACAGCTGATCTATGTTACACAGCATAAAAGGATACAACAAGAAAACCTTGCAAAACATCTAGATAAGCTGAATGTGACCAAGAATCCGACCTGCGAAAGTCCCTTTGATGGAAAGCATTATGCACTCTAATCGCAGCTAAGTTTATGACAACTACTGTGTTGATTCCCACATCTGGGCCCTACACTTCTGATGCTTCACCATATGTCAGTTGCCCAGCAATGGAATCTGTACTACATCTGATGTACTGGGCAGCTGAATTATTCTCCAACTTTGAAAATGCCATGACATTTGATACTGCATGCCCTGATTTAACAGAGTTGGATAAGAGGACATAACCTGCACACTTGCCATCATCTGTGCAATTTCCTGACTTGAGAACCCCTGCAGTCTTGTGCCAGCAGCCAAGCTCCTTTGCAGCTGTGGTCTTGCCAGTGCCAGGAGGCCCATAAAGTAGCATGTTATGGTATCATGCACTGCACGCTATTTAGTGTTTGCAGTCACTGGCATGCACATTCATGTAGGCATGATGTACAATAAAATTCACTAGAGACATGAGTTGCAGCACACTTCCAACCACATAATCAATAAGGGGTTTGTGCAAGAAGTGGAATACTAACTGAAATCATGGCTCTGCACACCAGCTTGGCAAACATTTGTTGTTTAATCATGTACTGCAGAGCAGAGCAGCATGCCTCTCATGGTGAAAAAGGAGACAAAAGGGAGCGAGAGAAATTGTGGACAATGTGTTGAGACACCATCAAAGTTTCTAGGTCAGATCATGCTTCTCTTGTTGTACATCATGCATGTGAAGAACAGATATTGACATCAACAGAGCCTCCTACACAATTGTGCTATTGACAACCATTAGGCATTATTCTTCTAGATCTGATCACAATTGTTTTCATGACATCACAAAAAGATGCTACCCTGATTAAGCTTCTGCAAAAAATAGCCTCTTGACCAGAGCTCTCTCTCCAGTTTAAGAAGAACTTGCTTTGAAACTTTCTCTGAACAAGTACAAATAATAAAAGAAACCTTTCTCTGGAGCATTTCTCTTGTTAGTGTTCACCAACAAGCTACCTTGTTGAAACTAGGTTTCAACTACTACTACCCACATGACAAAGTGTGGAGAAGGGTGAGTGGGTAAGGTGAGGAAGTTTAAAACAACTTGCAACAACCAGCCACACCTACTCATAGTACACAAGTTTTGTACATATCTTTGATCTTCATTTCATTTTGATTTAAGACAAAACTAATGCTTGTGGGGGACAAAAAAAAGGAAAGAAAAAACAAAAAGAAAGACTTCTTGTATGACACTGGTTAAGTGCTCCCAGAAATTTTCTTAGTGTATTTGGACCGCACCTTGTATTCCATGAATGTCGATCCTAGATAAGAGTTGAGATCTTATACCTACTCCTCAAAACTGGGAGGGGAATTATGCCTACATGTAGGTGTAGGTGTAAGATCCCTCCCATAGTGAACGAGTAGGTGCAAGAACTCTCCTCCTCCTCCTACTCCTAGTAATCTAGGTATGTTTATGTTCATGATAATATTGACCTCATGGTTTATCATGGGTAAAGCCATGGGTTGGGGAGATTCCCAAAATGTGGGCTTGGATTTGGCTATTGCTTGCTCTAAGCCCTTTATTTTGGAAGTGGGGCCCTTTGATCAAAAGCCAAAGAGATTAGTTAAAGACTGCAATAGTGAAACCCTAGCAAACTCCATTAAATGAAGCACCCAACAAGGGTAAAAAGAAGGAACAAAGAGAGGACCCAAGTCCAAGCCAAAAGAATGAAACCCAAAGTGCATCACAAAGGGGCACTAGAACAATCATGTTTCAAGCCCCGTTCCCTCCCATCCCCATTACAAGAAGCATATAAAAAAAAGAAAGGGATGGGAAACTTGAAAGGGTAGAAAACCGAGGAGAGCCCTCACTTGCAAAATAAGGTGGTCGGAGCTCTTTGCAAAGGATCTCCTGTCACAAGAGATGAAATATTCGTATGAGAAAGCATAAGTAAACGAGCCTCTGCTTGAGCTTTGACAAGTTTTGGAAGAAATCAATGATCTGGCTACCTTAAACATCCACCTTGACTAGGTGGTGCTTCAAGTGGACATCGCGAATGCCTTCAACTCCATTTTGTGTAAGGCCATTTTGTAGAAGTTTTGGGCGACATGAAACCACTTATCACAACTTTTCCCTTTTGTTCGTGTTTTTTATGCCCTAAAGTTTCCTTTATTATTTAGTCATCATTCCCTTTCAAGAAATTTATTCATCTTCCTTTTGTCTATTGGCATGCACCAAGTTGATCCTTTCGTCAAACCTTTCATTGCTATTGCCCACTTTCATGCTTTGAATTGTTCCTCTAAGGTTTTTCCCTCTTCTCTTTTCCCTTTTTTTGGCTGATGACATTCACATCCTTAACCTTGCTTTTATTGTTTTTTCTACTTTTGATCATTTCATTTCCCAATTAACATCCATGGATTGGGTTGACCGTTCAGCCTTGGAAATGTTCAACTTGGTCCCCTTCAAAGTTTAGGCCTCCCTCATGGGTTCTCCCTTCCTCCAAGTTTTAGTTGCCCTTTAGATGGCATTAGGGTTTTAGGCATTCCTTTTGATTTCATTTCTTTTTCCTTTTCCTTTTCCAAGTTGCCTTAAACAAGGATGTTCGGCATGTTGAAGTTTCCTTATGTTGGGGTATTTCATGTTGCTTTTGACAAGGTTTCATCATTTTGCTAACTCTTGTAATTGGTGGGTGGTTGTATATGAGCATAGATATTCAACAAGGTATTGATCTTGCAAGTTGAAACAAACTTTTTTCTTGTATGCAAAATTTCAAACAAGATGTGCCCAACCAAAAAAGGAATACTCTTTTGTAAAATTATCATTTTCGTGAAAAAAATTGCTAGATTTTGAAAAAAAAATCTCCATGTGGGTGCAAACACAATAAAAGGGGCCACAAAGTGTGTAATGATTGTTTAAATATGTAATTTTATATTTTGAAAAATCATGAGAAAAAAAATAATAAATTGGATTTTTCAATTTCTTTTCCTTTTTAAGTTCCATTACTTATAAAAAATTTCATTGCTCAAAACTTGATACAAATTGATGATATTTCAAGATTCCTTTTGCATGTTCAAAGCAATTGAGACATTGGTTTTTCTTTTCAAATGTTTTTTTTCGTTGTCAAATGTGCACCATTCCTTTTCAAAATTGAAAAGGATCTTAACATTGATGATTATAAAAGCAAAAGCACTTGAAAATGGGAAAATTCATTTTTAAACACATTTGAACATATTTGTTTAAAACGTGTTTTTCGCTTGAAAATTATGAATTTTGAAAATGTGTTTTTAATAAAAGTTATTCATTTTTGTGTTATTTAAAGCCTAGATGCATTATATATAAATGATATAGACCAAGATATGGTAAAAAGTAATTATATTCAAAACACAACTGTAAACTAGCTATGAAAAATGAATTAGAAAAATTGACCAACACAAGTATGCCATGTGTCAAATACAATCCTTGGAAAGAATTTTAACCTTGTAGCCCATGGATCCTTTTATTGCATTTGCACCCATGCTTTTTTTTTTTGGTTATCACATGTGAACTTTGATTTTATTTTGGTAGCATTTTGAATATATATATATATATATATAACCATTTAAATGTTCTTGAAACTTGTCGCCATTTAATGCCAAGTCCCTCTTAGGATGCTAGCCAATGACACAACATAAATTTTTTGAAAAAAAGATTATTGCCGGTTGGAGTTAGTGTTTTTTTTTTTTTTTGCCAAAATTCAAATGAGAAATCTGAAAGTGAAGTTATTTTTTGGGCATTTCAACACTGAGAAGTCAGCAAAAGTAGGAAAAATCTGTAGATTGCCATATTCACTTCAAGTAAATAAGTAGCCAAAATATATTAAAGGACGACTATAAATTTGTGCTACATATTTGGTCCATAGCTAGATTTGGCCAAATCTTCTTAAGGATGATCACCAATTTTCCAATTTTCCTATCAACAATTGCCACTTAGGCTACATTTTTTAAAAAAGAAAATCCTAAAAAAGAACACTGGCTGGTTTGAGAATAAGTTGGAAGTGGGGGGGCATCAAACTATACTCTATTGGACACCAATTTGAGGGACAATTTGGACCTTAGTTTTCCATATCATGCCAAATCAAAGCAAACTGGTAGTTGCAAACATGGGGGAGCAAGAGTTTGTACATCAGTTTATGCGAGAATGAGAAAGGCAAAGCTTGAGTTTTGGACCAAAGAGAGCACCTGAACAAGTTTTCACAAGTGATGACAATTGTGATGTAGGGGTGATTGGGGGATACCGAGCAGTAGGGGGATAAGATGGGTGCATGGACATTGAAGGATTGTAAACTAAGGATTGATGAAAGGTGCTGCCATTTGTTAAAAGATCGTTCAAGCTTATGATTGAAGCACTTTGATCAAAGTCGGGTCCAGCTCCCTTGAACCATGGTGTGACTTCCATTCGTCTCGATGGTACAAACACATTACTTTCTGAGATGATCTTGGCATGAACACGAGCTCCTAGTGCATAATATCCCCAATTTGTGTACAGATTGTTGATCACATGGCATTTGCCCCATCTGTACAACAACAACATCCACCAGAAAAACCATCACCAACAAAGACAAGGGATGTGTGTCACACTGCGGCTTTACCATTTCCATTAAAAAGCATTTTAAGGCAAAAGAAGAAGAAGAAGAATTATGGAAACTCAAATATTTCACCATGCAAAAAAATATAATCTTCAAAAAATCCTCTTAAAGAAACCAAAATCCTTCAAGCTATTATAACATCATACCTGCAATGAGGCATGCGTTGCATGGAATCCTTGAACCAATTCCGGAAGATTGTGACTCTCATGTTTTGATCTTGTTTGTCAGCATCTGAAGCTCCAAGCAACATGTTGAAGTTGGAGTTCATGAGATCGGAATTGGAGATGGTGACATCAGTTGAGCCTTGGAGAACAGACACCAGGCCCAGTTTTGCATCGAAGGATGTGAGATGGTCCACCCACACACGGCTAGAATCCGCAAAGATATGCACGGTATCACTCTCTCCCACTCCATTCACTTGGAAGTTGTGCAGTATCACATTGCTAACACCACTCAAAACAATGCATTTGCCTGATGATGATGATGATGACGATCAAAATCCAAAAGCCACCCAATTCATCCCCAAGTGGCTAATCAGTTTCCAGATTGCTCCAACAACACAAACAGCACAGGACAGGACATTCATTCCTTGTTTGTATATTTGATGAAACACGTGAGATCAAACTTGGAGTATAGAATAGTATTAGAATTGACAATCTTTTGATTCTATTCTATGCAGCAATTGGAGCAGCAGTACTTGTGATTGTGACATTGTAGCCACGGCCATCTATGGTGGTTGCACTGCGGATCCACAGCATGTCCTTGAGAACAATGATCATATCACGAGCGAAGGTTATCCAGACACCACCAGCTCCTGAGCCTGAGCTTGAGCCACCACCCAAGTTAACGCCATAGCGTAGAGAGCCTTGCGGAGGATTCTTAACGTTGTCCTCATCAGAAACCACCACATAGCTCTTGCCATGACTGCCTCCCCCTCCTCCTGTTACTCCTGATGCATACCCAATTGCACACGCACCAAGCCCTGTCCCTTTCGCACAACTGGAATACTGGCATGTTGTTCCGTCTACCACCGTGCACCCGCTGGTCACGCTTAGGCTCGAGTACTGTTGTCTACCATTGCTTCTATTATCATCTTCCTGAGATACTGAAATTTTTGCGTGCAGATCATGGATCAGTACTTTAGAAAAAGAAAAAGAAAAATTGTTTTTTGGAAGCACAACAGCACACCCGACAGACAAGGATTTAGAGCATGAGGAGGGAAAATGCAGGTCTTACATTGAGAGCCTGCAGCAGCATCAGCTGCTGGCATGGAGTGGGAATTGTGATTATACTTCCAAGATGTGTTGTTGTCACTCTCATGATTTGCAAGCCAATACAAGTAATTCCTAGCTGCTTGGATTTGCAGCAGTACGGGAGTACTACTTGTCCAATTATCCGCGTAGTCCTCGTCTCCTCCAGTGTCGTTTGTGTTGTGGTGAACCTGCAGTAGACAACAAAACCACATGAGCTAGCTAGAGCATGATCTGCATCCGGCTAATTGCTGGAGAGAGCTTGATTCCCGACAAGGGTTCCAGGAACATTTAGGACAAGCGTTTAGCCTTTAACCGACAGCCGATCCCAGCTCATGATCTGTGGCTGCAATGGGGAACGGGGTCGATCGAGACAGCTGAGCTTCATGACCATCGGAACAACAGATCACTTTAATCAACTGATGCATGGATGGTTCAACAGCAAGCTTACGGTATTGGGGTGGTGAGAGGCGGAGAGAATTAGAGATTGGCGGCAGTTAGATACGGATTGCTGCGCACTGTCCACCAGCTTTAGAGCTTCCGCCTGGTTTGCTCGCGATAGATCCTGAGCAGCTTCAAGCCTGTCGACTGCAGCGAACGCGGCATGTAGTTGTGCATGACAATATTCACTCACCTCATCACTAACCTTCTGCTCCTCCGCGCCACCCGCTTCCACATTGATCATCTGAAACTTCTGTATGACCTTTCGCAGGTCTGCAGTGAACTGGAGCTTCATCTCTTGGGTCTCGAATATCATTTTCTTCGATTCAGACTCTAGTCGCGGATCCTCACGATCATGACCTTCTGCAGCTACAACGGATCTCATCAGGCCGCCTGACATATTGAAAACCACGCCAAGCACAAACGTCGTTACCCATATGATCAGTAAAGCAACGACGTGGGTGATATTCCTTGGCACAGCATGATGAGTCGACACCACCATGTACTGCATATTCTTGTTCATGTTTTTCGACTGCAGCTGCAGTTTTTCCAAATGTGCAACAAGCTTGAAAGTACATGTAAGAAGTATGCAACAAGAAGATCACACTGTAAAGATCATCAACTGTTGCACACATACAAAACATTCAGCGATTGCTGCTGCTGCTGCTGCACACACAATCTTGAGAGGGTTCTTAAAACATTATAGGCAGCCCTTCAAAATTCCCGCTGGGAATGAATATTCAAAAAAAATTGTGAATCGCGTGATGATCCACTGCGGGAGTTGGGTATGAAGAATATTGTATTCTTTCCAGTGGTTGGCAGCTGGTGGGTGATCTATCTCCCTTGAAACATGAAGCAGCTGGTACCAGAGCTTGGATTCTTTTTTCTTTTTAACTGTGCACCCACCAGCTCCAGGTAGGTGTGAGGTTGGTTTGAGATTCCGCCATGCCACCACCACCAACACCAAATCCTTGCATAAAAACTAGTCCTTGCACACATGCTACACACTTATCTAGCACAAAACTAGCTAGTCCCACACATGCTAGTACATGCTAGAGGAGCTCATGTGCATCACATTGATCTCTAATGGCAGTCTTAATCTGTTTTAATCTCTGCCTGGTCATTCATATAACAGCTTTGAATTACTTGGATCTGATCTGCATGATTGACAACATCAATGACAGGATCTACATGCATTCATGAACCATCATCTTCTTCTTTCACTTCATTTTCAAAGAAAACTGTCATGAGGATCAAAGAAGTTAAAGACCTTCTTTCACTTTGCTTTCAAAAAGACATCATGTGCCCTGAGAGAGAGAGAGAGCATCCAAGAAAACAAAATCATTCACCAGACCAAATTGGACTCCAGCACCCAAAATCCAAAACAAAGAGAAACGTGCTGCAAAAAACAAAATCATGCACCAGACCAAATTGGAGTACAGCACTCAAAATCCCAGAACAAAGAGGAAATGCACTGCGAATCATAAATCTCAATAACAAGGTTCCATCGGAACATCAGAACCATATCTGTCTCCTTCATATTTGATCAATTCCAAAAAAATGGCTCTTAACACAGAACCACACTGGTTCCTGGTACACAACAGTTTTGTACCATTTGCCAGCTGCTTGGTTGAAGTCCTTCATGTTTTTGGCTGTACCTGTACAGAATCGTGAAACTTTTTTTTGTCTTCCTCTATTATAGGGCCATCTGTAAAATTGTGCTTGCACAATGAAGTCACTGTGTCTCCACCCTCTATAGTGAAGTCTTTGAATGGGTACAATACTGGGCCACCAAATGGAAAAGTAAGGTGTCATGGTGGCTTTGACAGATGTGAGAGCTTGTTTCATCACTTCAAGCTATTGCCAATTTTGTGATTGAACCCTAAAATGCTACTGAATAATCACCAGACAGAACCTGTCTCTGGGTGTTACCTAATATTTTCAGTGCCGTTGGTTAAGCTCTTGAATACAAAAAAGGACTTTGTTATCCTCAAACTGCTTGCATTATGAGTCATGAATGCATTAAAGGAGACAAGGCCCATAGAGAAAACAAAAATAATGAGCATGAACTACAATGCTTCTTTCAACTGGAAAAGTTTGCTCAAGTGTCAGGCCTGATCGTATTCATTAACATCCACAAGCAGACGATTCACTTGCTGGGCTAGGCCCATGGTGTCCTCACTGCTTGCCCCACCATCATGTCTCTCCTCTATGACTGTAGTGAGGCTCATCAGGTACTCAATGAATGGTGCCAACTTTGGGCTGCACATCCCACAGACAAACCTAGAATTAGAGAAGAGAACACAAGAGAATCTGCAGGTTGAAACCCGCAAGAGTTTCTGTGTGCAAAATCCTGTGCAAAAAGCTACAGGGAAGCTGAATCAGTGATGCTGGAAAACAAATAGACATGGTGGACTGTTACATCAAGGGTTCATGCCACAGGAGAAAAATTCAAGACTTGCACAATGGAGTAGACACAAGGTTCCACTTGAACCCTACCTGAGTTCAGCAGATCTTCCTCTAACCCAGACACCAGAGAGAGCTGACAGTACATGCTCAGTGCAGATGACAGCATCATGAACTGTGGGCAACAAATACTCGCAGATGGACCAAGATCTTGGCTGACAGCAGCTGATCTAGTGCTAAATGTGCTTCCATAACCCAAGATTTTGCAGCAAGCGTACTGAGGTTCCAAATTGCTGGGCTGCCAGTTGCCCTGCTTGAGGAACTGCAGTTGTCACTTGAAGACTCCAAGATGGCAACTTTTCCATTGTTATGCCAGCACACACACAATGAGACAGTTTAGGTGGACATTTGGGGCCACAAAAAACTGATTATAAAGCGCATGATGCGTGAAATTTGGTTGTCCAACCCTTTTTTTCTGGTCTCAGACTGCTCACTGGCCTCTGACATACTTGGCCCTTTCCCACTTTATTTTACCCTTCATTACTGCTTCCCATGCTGCAAATCCAAGCATCAACCCCAAATCTACACTCCAGCAAGACTACAGGTTGGAAGATAGCCTTTAGACTTGTGAGGCAAACTCCAGTGCAGCTAATACTTGCAAATAGGCTTGGTGGAAGAAAAACAAACTGGCATCTAAAAGTGAACACTGTTTTTTTTTCCCCCTAGTTGATTCCTTTGAGACCTCAATGACCCACTGATTCATGTCCACAAGTTGGACATTCTGCAATAACTGAAACATTCTCCTTAATTTTGCACACAACTCTTCAACTGTTTCCTGACCTCCCACAGAGCAGCAAGAGAGCAAAGAGGGGGAGGACCTACAGCATATTCATTATGTCTACTGCCAAGACTGCTTCAGCCATGCATGCACGAGCTGCAGCAAGCAGCTCATGCAGAGTCTCTCTTGAGACATCAACATAAATGAGCATCTCCTGGAAAGCTGCAATGGCATGTTTGCTTCATTCTGTGCTCAAGGCATCCCAGCAGTGTGCTATCTCATGGTGGAGGACAGGAAGTGCCACTTTTTCCACTAGCTCCGGTATCAGATTTATGTCAGCATCTCCCTCCTCGACTTTCTTGCCATTGACTTGCATTCCATAGTCAAAAAGAAGCATGAACCTGCCTCAAATTGGTACAAAAGTGTCACATTATCCTCAAACTAATCTAGTCACACATTTGCTGTAATGAAGAGGGGTATGGGGGATCTTCTAAACGGAACCACTTCATAAAAAAGGGTGATGACAAACTGATGTAAGAACTCAATCCCACTTGCCAGAATACATGTCATCTGCAAGTATTCTTCAACCCTTCACTAATTAAGTCTGCACACCAAAGCAAACTAATGCAGACCTAAATAGAGATGCTTACCATTGCATGTTGTCAATTCCAGCATTACCATACAGAGGATCCCAATGCAGGAGCTCAAGGCGGACATAGGGTGCAAAGACAGCTGGAGCACTGAGGGACATATAGGCATCCTGGTAAGCTGTACCATGATCTTGTTTCCAGGCCTCCAGTCTTTGCTTTACATTTCCTAACTGAGAATACTCTTCAGAAGCATCTCCAAACACTCTTTCTGCTGTCTGTAAAATTTCTTGTCGTCCAGACTTGTATGCTCTTTCCTCACTACTAGACTCTCCTTTTATTCTCTGCAAACAATGCACACACACAGATCAAGTAAAAGCTTCATATTACTGCAATTGCCACACAAAAACTACTAACTCTAGAATCCAGATGGCTCTGTGCCCACCCATCACATCTTGGCAACCCATAATCACCATATACACTCTATAAGCATATTGATAGCCTGCAAAGTATATGCAGTCCAGTTAAGCCTAGACCACTTATTGTCTTACCCCTGCACTGGCAGCCTCCCTCTGGGTAGATTCCATTCTTCGCTCTGCTGCTCACTTCAGCCGGCGGTCATGGGCCTGTGTTTGTCGTTTGGTTTCCAGACATTTCTGGAGGTTTAGATCATATCCAAACTCATTATGCTTTGGGATGGTACTGGTTCTGTCTTTGACAGCAGATGCAGCTGCAGCTGTTGTAGTGGCAGTGCCTGCCCCCCTGGCAAATGCCACTTTAGCAGCATTTACAGCAGCTTCTACTTCAGTCAGTTCATTAGCATTATCAGCAGCATGCCTCTCCAAAAGAGCATTGGCACACTCTTCATGAAGCCTTTGCATTGCCTCCTGCAGTTCCTCGATTATGGGTCCTTTATCCTGTCATGAATGAAAACAAGCATCTAAGCCAAGTCTCCATGCATAATAAGTACCCTGATATGTCAGTGTCCCCTCACTGTATACTGCCCTTGTGGGAGACAACATTGACTATAAGCTTGAGTCCAGCAAGTCCTCTCGTGTCTACATGGAAGAGGTAATTCAAATGCCTCAATTCCTCAATGCCCCTGCAATTGAATCCCTTTATTGGGTGGATTTGTGAGCAGGGTGTGCCTAACACTCATCACTCCCCCCAAACAGAGAACCTTGGAGGATGCCGGAGAGGACAAAGTGTCTCACCTGCAGGAATTCACATAAAACAGAAACGTAATCACAAAGTTCCTGCATGTAAAGATACTTCTCATTTGCACCTGCCAGTGATCTTTCAAGTGACGCCACTGCTGCGAGTGATGAAGAGAATGACTCATTGGTCCTGAAAAGACTATTCTTTGTCATCTCATGGGCTTCCTGCCAATCCTCAAACCCCAAACCTTGTTAGGTGTGTCTGCATTAATGGAGCCTATTGTCTTGCTTGTAGTCATATGAGACTTCCAAGTCAATGATGCACAGAAGAGCAGACCAAGGTTCTATTGAGATGTATGCATTCATATGTTTGGTCTACAAGATACCATATGAACTGAATGCATCGAACAAAGTGTCTCACAATAACAAAAGTGAAACACGATCAAACTGAGTCAAACTTTGAAGGGATCCATGTCTGTAACACAATGCATCTGCAATGTAGACCACCTTACTTCCCACCCACAGCATATACCAGTCTTGCAAGAGAACCTTGTTGAGATGTGGTTTGGCAGTAAGAAAGACATATGACAGAGATTGTGATTGTGAGTGTGTGGGGGTGTGTTGCGTGCATGAGTATACCTGTAATCTGTGTGCATTTTCTTGGAGAATTTGCAGAGCCGATGCAGTCTGATGTGCAATTGAAAGAGCCTCCATACTGACTACCCCTGCCAAAGCCCCAACCTCCACTGCCAGCAGGCATGGGTGGTGCAACATCCCAGTTGCAACAAACCCAGTCCTGAAATCTCCTTGTTTGGAAAGTGCCTCTGGCTCTAACCTCACTCTTCTATTTGCAGAAGAATCCTCTGCCCTCTTTCCGAAACCTTTTCCCTCCTCAGCTGTTCCATCTTCCCAGCATCTCTCCTCATCTTCCTCTTCCTCATGTTGGAGCTCTGATTGACTATCAAGACTAGAGTTCAACTCAATGACATATTGAAACAGTCACCCCGATTTATTTCTGCTTTGCCAGAAACACCGTCCCCCAAGAATGCAACCCCGCATTTGAAATTCTGCTTCATCCTCCTCACTCCATTCTACACGTTCTTTCTCTACATCATCAAACCCTAAAATAATTTTATGAATTTTTGGGATAATTCCAAAGACAATTCAGAAATAATTATCTCATTTTCAAACTTAATTATTTTCTTTTTTAAATTAGTTTTCATAATAATTAATTTTCACCTTTTTTTATTATTATTAACTACAGTATCTCCATTTTATAACTATCTCACTCTTTTTTTCCTATCCACCAACATGGATTATTATTATTTTTTAAAAATAATAATAATAATAATATGTGTCTTTTCATGTTCATGAAATGTACATTAATTTAAATTAAATTTGATATTGACATAACTATATGAAAACATTAAAAAACAATTAAAATAGTTGATCATCAATGATAGCACCCAGCATTGCGGAGCTCAATCAAATTTTAGAATCTCTGTACGAAATATAAAAACTCAGCATTAAATGCACAAGGCTCGAGAACAAGGCTCAAGGGGTTTGGTTCCGGTGCCGTCTTTCCTGACTTTACGGATAACTTTATTTATTGGCCTTGCCTACTACCAAGGCCCTTAAGGATATTGTGTTTAGATTCATTATAGAGTGTAGTAGCTTAAGGGATTTATTTTGGCCCATACTAGGTAATAATAATAGGTCTGTTTATTTTTATATGGGGATTTTTGGAAGATGATATTTTGGCTTGTATTGAAACTTGAGATTTAGTTATAGAGCTATGATATCTTGAAGGGTTTTGATTTTTTTTTAAAAGTATTTTTTGAAGATTATATTTTGCATGGTGAAATATTTGAGTTTCCACAATTCTTCTTTTGCCTTAAAATATCTTTTAATGTAAATGGCAAGGCCACAATGTGATACACACCTTGTTCATTAAGAAATGAAAAGGAGAAACACAAAGAGAGGACCAACTTCCAAAATCAAGACAATGCCCAAAAGTGAAAGGGAACAAAAGACACTCACCCAAATCCAATTCCTAAGCCTATGTCGTAAACCCCTAACTAATTGTGTGAAGCAAATCAAACCAAAAGCTTAGTCTTTTTGAAGGGAAAAAAATCTTTAATTGGGATGCAAGTTGTGTTCAAGGTCAATTTGGCACAATTTTATAACCTTTTTTTTTTTTTTTTTTTTTTTTCTTTTTTTTGCATTTTCCTTTTTTTTTTTTATTTTATTTAAACTAATAAATTTATTTTTTTTTTAAATTTTTTTTTAGGATTTTGCTTTAATTACAAATATCTTTTTTTTTTTTTTT
>Ga0116227_10006049_pt1 | contig 24853 bp, 23 predicted proteins | sample S1TSphgellanicum_FD_89693 | JGI IMG/M metagenome (GOLD analysis project Ga0116227, IMG submission 89693) | Host-associated microbial communities from peat moss isolated from Minnesota, USA - S1T2_Fb - Sphagnum magellanicum MG | ecosystem: Host-associated > Plants > Peat moss > Unclassified... | reverse complement strand
TTAATTAATGGGCCATTTAGAAAAAAGAGCTCACATTTTTTTTCCTTTTTTTTTTTTTTTTTTTTTGAAAAGACAGAACACTTATAGGTCCTGTTGATCAACAGGACAAACAGGACATTACAACCATGACTCTTTGATCAATAGCACCACGTCCTGTGATCAACAGGACATTATAACCTTGACTCTTTAATCAATAGCACCTTATGATTTATAAGCGTCCTGTTGATCAACACAACTCCTTGATCAGCAAGACCTTACAAACAGGACTATTTGAATGAACAGGACCTTATAATTTCATTAGCGTCCTGTTGATCAACAGGACATAAAGAACGTGACTCTTTGATCAACAGGACATTATGATTTCATAACCCTCTAAAATTTTCACTCCAAAAAAACACTGCTAATGGGTATCACAAGAAAATAAATTAAAAGCAAATCTACTATAGAAACATGGAGCCTTCATAAGTACACCCATTGGAGGTAGCCTTCATAATAAATCCTCATAGAATAATTTAATTTATGGAGCCATTCCATTACAATAGGAATATGGAACCTTCATAAGAGTACCTACCCATTTGTGGGAATGCTTCACCATATCCATAATATCCATCCTCTTCCATTCTACGAGGGATATTCATGGATACAAAGGTACCCTCCATTTACACTAGGAATTTTCTCCTTATGCTAAGTTATGACTCAAGAGTCGAATTGTCGAGTGAACCATATAATTGCATTACTAATCTTTCACAAAGAGAAGGCTTGTTGAAGGAACATTGTGAACACAAATGGGATGTTATTATATGAAACCAATGTTGAAATTAATTACACAACAATAACATTACTCGGTTTAAATAACATAACCTCAACTTCACATTAGTCCAACGTAAACCCAAATGTGTGCACTAGTATACTAAATTTGTACAAATTAGGGAGAAACTCAAAACATTTCAGTTGAGCACATCTCCTTGACCTCCTTTCTCAAACCCTCATTCACCTGCACCTATGTGACTCGTGAACGATGTCAACCCAACAGTTGAACCTTACCCAACCCCACACTTAAACTCATAACCCAATCCACCGTGAAGGCCACCCTGCAATGATGCAAACTTGGGCCCCGACTAGGTGAGCCCTCTTACTTTAGGGTTCGCCTAGAAAGGCATGTCATATACCCACTTCATTTTACTTCAGCATTTTCAAAAGGCATAGGTAGTTGAACAAGGTTTGTGTTTCAACAACCTTTTTGTTCCCAACTAAGTAGTTTTGTAATATAAGGTAAGGAAATCTTTTGATGATCTTTATTGGGGTTGAGGACCCCAGCTTGGGAAGAGGCTCAAAACTTATTATTCATTTACCTTGCCTAAAGAACTTTTACAAAATTGGGGAGTGGGGATGGATCTTCCACAAAGTGTTATTAAGTTCCTGAAATTGGGATCTTCTTCAGTGAGAGTACAACAAGGTCCCTTTTCTAGGTTTAAAGGACAATTCTTCTGTCAGGTGAGAGAGAGGTGGCAGAAATTTACAGAGGAAAAATCTTTGAAAAGCTCTTTCTTTCTTTATGCATGTATGGAAAAAATGGAAACATGCAAGAAAACAACATGAGTCTGTGGTATCCATTTGTTCCTCATGCCCTTCACTTCATTGTTGCAAGGTAAAAAGTTCACTCCATTCAAGCTTTTGCCTCTCTCTGTTCCTACAACCATTCCATTCCATTCATCTATATAATGGGTTTGTTTGGTTTCCTTTCTCTTTTTCAAGTAGCTAGTAGGGGGGGAGCTGGTTGGCTGACACCCCCACCCAAAACAATGTAAAGCAATCAACCAATTAAAGCTTTCAAGGTGGCAAACTAGGTACCCAATTCACAAGTACTTGGCAAACATAAGGGAAATCTTTGATTCTCATTACACACACCCATGATCAAAGAGAGGGGTATTAGTATACCCCAAATTAATATAATTATAGTACCCTTTGGCTAGAACCAAACCCGGCCTCCAGCCTTCTTTTACATAAGTTTCGATTTTTTCTTTATTTTTTCTTTAGTTTTTTTCTTTTTTTTCTTTTCTTTTTGGGTGTGGTTAGACATCTTAATTTGTGAAGAAGTTTCAGGTATACAGTTTTTTAATGATAAATTGGGGGGGGTGTGTGGGGAAGGGGGGGCTGTTAGGCATGTAGTTGCAACCTTTTGGAGCATGCTTTAACTTTTCATTTTTATTATTATTACTTTCAATTTAGGCACGTATTTGATATAGGTGACCACTTTTTATTGGTTGTACGGTGCTAGTAACTAGAAAAAATAAAATAAAATTGTAGGCTATGCATAAGTACATAGAACTGGATCTGGTTTGGAATTAGACACAATCAGGATTTAGTTTGAAAAAAATGAAAACCGAGAGTCTAAAAAGTGTGAAAAACTAAGCTCATAACCAAAGCCAAAGCTTTATCAAATTAAAAAATTCCTTGGGTTGGAATCAAAGGCTCTCTATCAAATTAAGTGAAAATAAATTGTAACCGGGGCAAGAGGTTCTCTCAAAAATCTAGAGCAAGAAAATACTGGCTCAAACATTTAAGAAATTATTCTAATCCCAATGGAATTATTCTTGCAATTGTTTCAACTTTGTTCTCCCATTGCACATGAGTAGATTTATCATCACATTGTCCATGTCCTTGAAATGGTTTGTTGTTAAACCATGGTCAAGTCCTTTGGTGGGGTTTGTTTTGTTTGCAAGGGAAATGTTGTATTGTCTCATCAACTTTAAGCTTTCAACTTTGATATTGTTTTGAAATGCATTTCTCCCCCTCACCAATTTCAAATGGTGACAAAAGGAGAAGTAGTTGTTCAAAGTTGTTGATGCATTTTTAACTTTCCCCCATTTAAGTAAGTAATTCTCCAAATTAACATGGAAAACATTTTTAATTTGATGAATTTTATATATATATATATATATATCATGAATTTCATAAACTCATCCCCTTTGTTCACACATTTTATGCATTGAATATATGTATATATATTATAATCGTACAATAATGATGATGGTGAAATCGTTTGTTGATCCTATCATCCATGCCTACCAAGGTGATTGTCTCAGGTAGGTTGTAATTTGTGTTAATTCACATTTTAGGGCATAATTATCTATAGTTGACCTTTTTTTTGTGTGTGTGTATTTTCAACCATTGTGAATAATACTCACATCTTAGAGAGTCCATGTGTGGTCCCATTAATCCATAATCCATGCTTAACCCAACATCATTAGATATGTCTCTCCATCCAACCTCACTAATGTGTCACATTTTCCCCATTTGGCCTACTTATAGACTTTGTTACCTTGACATTGGTTAACCCCTCTCTAAATAATATCATAATATTGGGACTTCCAATGGTTCCCTTTTACTCGTGTCATTCCTTGTCAAACATTATGTATTAGAAGACATGTGAAATATGCATATTATCATTTCTAGGTTAGGTTTAGGTTTTTTTTTAGTGTTTTTTAAATTGGAATTTTTTTTCCGATAAGATTTTATTTTTTTAAAAGTGATTTTGAGAGGTTTCAATCACAAAATAGTGAAAATTGCCAAATTTTTACATTTGGTTTTTATATCTATAGCCATGAATATTAGATTTCTATTTTTTTAATTTTATTTCATATTTGGTTGACAAACATAATTGGTTAAATCTTCCTAGGGATGATTGTCGTTTTCTCTACATCTTCCTATTGATGATTGTTGTTTAGGCTACATTAAAAACTTCCTTTAAAAACACTAGTTTAAATGGCCTTTGAAATCTTGATACATTGTTTTGTGCAAAACCCATCCGACCTAATATGATGTCTTCCCCCCTCTTCCATATTCTTGCATTGTCTTTCGGCATTTGGCTCGTCATTTTCCCAAGTGTTTGGACACCTTTAGGTCCAAGGTCCTTTAACAACCCACATGGGATTGAAACCCACAAACAAGGATCCCTCCCAATATCCTTTAAGAGCATCAACTTCATTTCAATGGCCACATGTGCCCAAACAACCTTCCTTCCATCCAAACATAACATTTTTGACTACAATAATTTGCAACTATGTCTCAAAAATGAAGTCATGCAATCGTGTGTAACAACATGTAGCATGCACAATCAATCACCTTCTAGTCGTTATTGGGAGTACATGACAATACATGTTCAAGTCATATGACATGTTCCGTTGACCCCTTTGGTTGAGGAATAATTAGGTTTTAATTTTGATCATTTTTCAATGTACTAAAAATAGATGAGATGTTTTGTTTTGTTTGTGACCATGCCTTGACCTTTGGGCAAATTATGAAACACCTTTCTACACTAGAAATGGTATTGTCAAAGGGCCCTCAACAAGGTAGTGTGCAATTATTTTGGTTTCACAATTTTCAAATTGAGAAAGCAAATGGTATTAAAATTAAAGTGTTCAATTTTGCATTTCAATATTTTTTTTTCATAATTGGGTTCTTTTGAAAAGTTGAGTTTATGATAGACTAAAAGGCTTGTTTTAAAATCTCTTCATAAATTTTTTCATAAGTGATTTTTTCTTAAGTTATATCCTTTAAAGCCTTGACAATAATTTTTTTTAATCTCATAATATTTATATATTAAGATAGATGTTTTTTTTCTTTTTTGATTTTTTCATAAGAACTTTGATATTAAGCCAACTTTAACCATAATAGTATTGGGATGAGTGAGCTTACAAGAAGTGTAATATATTTGGGCCAATGGCACAAAGATCAACACATAACTACAACATGAGAGTTTATTCAATATTAAACAATTCATCTATTATTGAATTAAGGGTCCCATCTTATTTTTATTTGTGTTCAAATGCACTACTAAAAGGAATTATTATGGAGAATTTTTTTGAGAGGAAAAGGCATACAATTAACAAGACCATCCATGGACAATTTTTTATTTTGACAAGTAAAAATCCAAAAGAATTTTTTTTCCAAATTTAGCAACAAAATATATATTGGTGTGTGTAAATATCATAAACATAACATATATGCATTAAAAAATATTTAATTTTTACATGTGCGATAAACATCTAAATTTATGATATGTCTCTAGTTTTGACATTACATAAATTTAAAATGTAATTTAAAAAATAAAGACATGTGAAATTACATGATTAATTTTGGATTATGATATAAATTTGAAATTTTATAATTCATTTATTAATTAAAATAATTCATTAATATTTCATTATATATATATATATATGACATGCCTTTAATTTCTATTTTAATATTACATTGCCTTTGGAATTAAACACATTGTTGAATTTATGGTCCAAATTTAATACATTAGAACTAAATATTTGAATATATTATGTCAAATTTAATCATGTATTATTTTTAGAACTCTTTGAAAGATGTGTTGATTTATTTCATTTTTAAGAAGATGTGTGAAAAAGAAAAACAATTTTAGAGTTTTGACATGCGACATCACGTTTATGATTATAAGCATGGCATTCAAAATTAAATTTGTGTAGGTGGTAGTAATTTTTAAATCATTTATTTTGAAATTTAATTACACATTAATTTATTATAATTATAATAATTATCTTTAAAATGATATTTAAGAAAATCATAGTCATCAAATTGATTATTCACATGTTCATAATTGTATATGCCATGTATATAATGTGATGAGTCATATTCAATTACATAGTCATATAATCATGTATGTCACATATATATAAATGAATAGCATGTAATGGTCATGGATGTAATCATATATCCATGCTTTTGGCAAAGTGTTATTTGGGAGTTTAGGCTATGATTCTCTCCAGTTTTTTGCAAGTCTTCCATGGTGTGTTGTATGCAAGAATCATCGACCCATCATGACTACCCATCCACTTTCCGCAATGCATTCATGGTCACAAATGTACATGGACACATGATGTTAGTAGTGTGCGATCGATGCCTTTTGCATTCATTCCTTATGAATTTTGTGGTTCCATGTCAAAAGTTGAATCCTTTTTGAGGCCAGAATGATATTTTTTTTGGGTTTTTTGCAATTGTGTTTCTGGGTGAGAATGGCACAATTGTGATGAGTCTCCCAATTTCCAGCTGAGACTGACTCTCTCACAAGTCTTTACTTGCTTTCTGTCTCTGCAGCATCATTTCTTGCATGTTCCTTTTCATTTCGGTGTGTGTTGTTTTCTGATGATGCTATCTGGGAAATTTTCCGAGTTCTCTTGATACAAATTGACCTGCAACTATAGATGCTGCTGCAGTGTGTTCTCTATTCCTGTATCTTTTTTGTACAAATTCTGTTTTCTTTAACTCTGTCAAGCTTGATTTTTGGAAAACTTTTGCTTTTGAAACTCACTATGTCAAGAAGCGAGTTTTGCAGGTTTGTTTATTGTTGACTTACTTAGCTTGGGATGGGCTGTTTGGAAATGGACAGAGCCTGGCAGCAGAGAAGAGGTTGCAGCCAACCAAAGTGTGCTCTATTTGTGGGCATGGCACAAGAGTCTATACATTCATGGGGCCAGAGTATATACATTCATGCCAGAGTAGAGTATATACATTCATGGGGCAGGTAGAGTAAATATCCTCAAAGACAACCATAGATGGCATGCAATGGCAATGGTGCTCATTCAACTTCAGAGTTTCCTTCTTCTCCTGTGTTCTCATGTTGTTGATAACTTGAAGAATCAGAGGTTTTGGCTTTGACAATGTAACAAGCTATAGTACATGTGTGGCAGGCAATTCTTTGTCTAATGAAGATTCTCTCTAGGCAGTTTCAAAGCACCGCACCAAGGTTACACAACTGAGCATCTTTACATTTATTATCTGCATATGTGATTCTGTATGCCCTGGGTTTTGGTACTTTGTGCTGGAAAAAATTCCGAGAAAAAATCTAATGAACTGAGCTTAGAAGGTAGAAGATAACCAGTGATTAGGTTGTTGATATCTTTGCCAAATCATTGGGTACAAAGAAGCTTCAGAAATTTGAAGGCATATTTATGTGAAGTTAAGACATGAAGGCTTTCGTCAATGGAAGAAAACACAACAAAATCATGGACTTCAACAATCTTGGAAAAAGACATAGACTCCAAAATAATGAGTAATCCCTTTTAGTGGTCATGTCTGTGTCGTGAACCATGGTCATCTCCACTTCTCAGTGTCTATATCATGATCAATCCCTGCTAGGACCAACATGCAAAACTCGGAAGAACTAACAACTCTGCACAGACTTTGAACTTCAATCCTCAATTTGCAGCTCATCACAATACTCCAAACTTGATTGAAGCTCTGAATGATGGATGCTGGAGTTCCTCTTTCGAAGGCATAAATCTGCATGCATGTCACAGCTGACAAAACTACCACAACTCTAAAGAGGAAAATCAATAACTGCTGCTATCCTGGGTGGCTTCTGTGTGGTGCCAATGTCCATAGCTCTCTTACTCTGAGTCCTGGTGACACCAAAAAACCTCAGTAAGCAATAGAGCCACTCCTGAGAAAAGCTCACCATAAGCTTGTGACTGTCTGCTGCTATCGCAAAACTTAGTAATCAGTTACACACAATCATCAGCATCTCTTGGAGATCTGAGTGATGTGTGTGCTTCTTTTCAAAATTGCCAGCATGCTGAATATAATACAGAGGTTGCCAAAATTTTGTAAAAGAGATTTCCTCCAGACTAGTTACAGGTATTCCGATCAAAGTGTCTTCTTCTCCATAAGATGCTCAATTCAGCTGCTGTTTCACAGGCATCGGTTCAGGCACATCAGTGGAGACATCAGTAGTCACCAAGGCAAAATTGACTCCTGCTGGAGACCCTCCTACAATAGCATCAGCAGCAGCAATGGTGGCAACAGTGGCAGACACTTTAGGTTCTGATGGAGTCCCTATCCTTCTCCGTTTCAGTGCACTAACATCCCCTCCTCCTCCTCCTCCTCCTCCTCCTCCTCCTCTGTCACCAAGTTTTCTCTCCTTCCCAATCAACACTGCCTCTGACCACATCTTCTTGCATAGTTCCCACATCACTCACATGCCAAACCCAAACTGGAGAGATCAGCATGATTGCCTCTCCATCTAGTACATATTATGCTCACTCTCTTGCTTTTGTTGAATGCATGTTGTCACACTCATTTAGCAATGTCCACAATACAACAACTAGTGAGGTTCCACAGGTCGAGACAATTCTTGTGGGTCCTCATTTTTCTGTGCATGCATACTTTTTGCAAGGTTTACAAGATTGGCTTCAACCCAATAAAGCTTCCTCATTTGGCCAAGCTGCTTTAGCCCTTGCATCTGGGGATGTGTTGGGTCTTGTTTTCAGAGGAGTGGATCAGGCTTCAAGCAGAAACAGTAGCAAAAGAAGCACTTGCAGCAGCACATCATTTGCAATGGAAATCAATGCTTGAAATGCATTCAGATCTCTGCTGAATGAAGAAGTACTATCAAGGTGGAGTTGGGTTTTGGGTGGAAGGTACTGAGGGTTTTGCTGATGCCAAACAAATGGGAAAGCTGAAGTGTTGCTGCAACACCTCGAGAATGACTCATGTGCAATACTCTAAACTGTCAGGTTTGAACCCACCTTCAAAACCAGATAGATGCAATTGATTCAAGACTAAGATAAGCTACTTTGGAACCCAAGTCTCTCTGTATGCCAATGCATGTAGACATGGATGGCAAAAAAATGCATCCTCTCAAGACAATATCCATGGCAGAAATGAGAATTTTTCAAAGGACATCCTAATCACTTAGTGTCCATGTTCAGTAGGGTCACACAAGCTTTAGTATTGCATTGTGCCCATGTTTGCACAAGCCTCTTCATCATTTGTCCAAAATCTCGAAAACCCATCAAACCCAACTTACAATCTTTTGCAACGATAATGGGACATAGATCCAAAAAGCAATTTGACCTTCACATTGAGTAGTAGTAACTCACAAAAATGAATTTAATATGAGTTAAAAAACACAATTAGAAAGATGTCGTCCAAAAACATGATACAACAAATAATAACATAACAAATGATAACTTGGACATTATATCTTCATCTAAGTACATGAAACAAAATGATCCATGTTCAACAATTAGTGGGACACCAAAACGAAAATAATGTCGAATAACTTGGAAAAATGAAAGATTGGTGACAAAGTTCATGGAATTGAAGACCAATGAATGTAATGCAAGTGTTAAAAATGGTTACATTAAGAGCTTGTGTTTGTGATGACAACATTCTTTGCTATTTCACAAATGTCATTAGATGAAATGTGAGTATCATTATACGTAATATTAGCTTCAATATATTATTTAATTGAAATTGAAAACATCTTTCACTTAATATTTCATGTTTGGTTTTAAGAACCTAAAGACGTTAAGAACCTAAAGAAGTCAAGATGAGTTGTTGAGAACATACAATGATCAATTATGTATAAAACCCATCTTTAGATTGGAATGTCTTGGATTCATTTTGAATCTCCTCGAAGCTTTATATTTTGTCAAGCAAAAATTAGGATTTTGTTTTCCATATTGATTAAATTGAAATCATGGACAAATGAGTCCAAATATATAAACATGATTGAGAAAACTTTTAATGCAATAAAATCCTTCAAATTCATGTTTAATTTGTATCATGTATAAACTGATGTCATATTTAAATATTAATTCAATTCAAATTTTACATTAATTATAGATACTGCCTAAATTAAGGTCAATCAAAGTTATTTCAATATTATTCTTGAATCATTGGTTTCATAGTGTAAAATTCCTTTTTTTGATTTATAGTGCCTTGCAAGAAAATTTCAATGTAAGTTTCAAAACATTTGATCCTCTTGGTAATGGTGAGGTTGTTTTTCATATGCGCATGAAATCTTTTTATTTTTTCATCATAACATATCAAAAAAATAAAAATAAAATATGTTAATTATGTAAGTTTACACCATTCACTAAAAAGGATTAATGATTCATCTTTAAAACTTCACCAAGATGAAACCTTATGTTACAAGGTGATTTTTTTGTATTTACACCATAATTATCTACCAATTATAAATGGAATGTACAATAAACCATTTTCATAATTCAATGAAACTTCATGATTCACTATTTTTTAATCACAATATCCATTGTAAACATTTTTCTTAACATTTTATTAAAGATGTTTTCACATTCTAAATGAATATTGTTGTAATTTTTTCAAGTAAAAGGTTTTTATTTATGCTCCATTGCTATATAAAAATTTAACAAAACATTTTTATCGAAATTCATTTTTGAGATTAATATAAATACATTAGTTTTTTTTTTTTGTTCATTCTTCATCTAAATTTAAACATGTCCAATATTGTTAACCTTGGCTAAACACGAAGTACATGTAAAAATATGAAAATAAAGCAAAAGCATGGATTGATATTAAATTATGAATGTTAAAAGTTCTTCAACTAATATTTTTGAAGATTTTATTTTTCTTTTTGGGAAAAAAACGATATTTTTTGAGAATTTTTTTCATTAAATGTTATGACTTGAACATGGATTTTGCGAGCATTTAAGATCACAAATTGGGTTATGAAGAAAAAATTTATTCCAAATTCAAGGCAGGAAAAAAAAACTGCAAATTTTGCAAGTACATAATATTACAAGTTGTTGTAAGCCAATTTTTTGTGTCAAATACAAGGTCATTAAATAAAGTATGAATTTTGTAAATACGTATTATTAAAGTCAACCTTGCATCATTATGCCAAATCCAATGTTGATTAATATGTGTGTGCATTTTGCATGTAATTAATATTTCAAGTTGTTCCAAATCAATTTTTTTAATTTTAAATCAAAAGGTCGTTAAAATTAGTGTGCATTTTGCAAGTGTTTATTGTCAAAATTTGACACAAAAGCAAATAGACTCCAACAAAATTAAAATTGATTAATGAAAAAAAATTGGCTAAATTATGTTATTTTCACTAAACTTCATTTAATTTTGTTAAATAAATGTTAAAAAGTATATTGACTCAACTAGGGCAAACTATAATAAAGTAGGTTAAATTGAGTTAATTAATTTTAAATTTTAAAAAAATTAAAATTGCTAAAATTGGTTACACTTGGCTAAACCATGTTAAACTAAGTTATATATATTAAAGTAAAATACATTAAGTTAAAGTAAGATTATTTAAATTAAAGTAAATTATTTAAGGTAAATTAGTTTTAAGTAAACAAAATTAAATTAAACAAAAATTGGATTAAATTAGTCTAGGTGCAGATTAAATTATATTAAAATAGGTTAAATTAAAATTATTTTTAAAAATAAAATAAAATAATGTTAAATTAAGTTAAATAAGGCTTTCAATATAAATTTGACCACATTGAGATGTATTTTTAATTTTTTTTAACTTGGTTAAACAAGGTCAATTTATTTCAATATGATTACATTAGTTATGTAATCATATATAATCATATATAATTACAATTATAATTATAATTATGTATTCACAATTATGACAATTGTCATCAAAATGACAAGGATTTGAGTTTACAAAAAAATACATGATTATTTTGAACAATAATTACAAATTTTTTGTCATAAAAATCACATTTTGAGGCAATCAATATTATTATTAACATTTAATAATACCTTGGGCTATCTAATATTAATTGAAGTTAGATTAAGTTAAAGTAGCCTAATGAAGGTGAATAATAATATTGATTGATTAATTTTTATTTATTATGAATTATTAATTGGAATACACATATGCGCTTCAATTTTCCAAAAACAATGATAGATTTCATGATGAGATTAACATGAATTACACATTTTCACATTTAGTTTTTTTTCACATCTCTATATTTAAGTATATCAATTAAAACTATTATGAAAAAAATCAATCATAACACACAAACTATATACCAATAACATGCAACGACCCATCAAAAATTGTTGCAAATCAAAACTTTTATAGAAAATATATAATTCATCAAATAAAACATGAAAATTTAATGTGCAAAATTATCAATCCTACATAGGTACATAAATTTTCAAATAATATATAGGGTTTGAATTCTACCAAACCATCGATAGTTTATAATGTTGTAGTTTATAAGTGCAAGTTCATTGGATTAAAACATGATTGTGACTTGCACCTTCTTTTAATATTAAATTAATTTAGATTTATTCTATTGTGATTAATATACAAATACATGTTGTGTTTTGAACATAATTTGTTTGCTAGTTATGCGTATATGCACAAATAATTCAAAAGATGTGTTTTGTTTTTTTATTATCTCATCAAACATAATTTTAAAATATCAAATAAATATTGGCAATTATTTCTATAATTTTTGTTGTATGATTGTGCAAGTCGAATAAAAGATGAATGAAACATTCATCTCCTCTCCTTAAAATAATGTTATAGCCCAAAACATTTTTTTGAAAATTTTATATGATGTACCACTAAACTAGTTGGTCTTTTCTAGGACCTAGAATGGAAGTAGGCTTAATGCCCAATTTTATGAAGGGTATTCATATTTTTCCCCTTTCAATTGTTGGGTCATTTTTTTTCTTTTTTCTACCAAATAAATTGGATGTGCAATGCATGGTCATAATCAAGAAGAAACAAAACAACATTTTGTTTCAAAACCCTTTTAAATTGATGTTCAATAAATATAATAAACAATGCAAAGTGGGTGAAGGGCATTTTAATTCATATTTTTATAAAAAAACAAAATTCTATAAGGTGTGTGATGATTCTAAAAGTAATGTGTGTTTTAATATTGTGGTTGGTTTTGGAATTGAAACACCAAAATCCAATTAACATTCATTGGAATTTGGATTGCCTATTATTGATTTTATTAATTAGATGTGGGTACATCTCATATTAATTCTTAAAAAATCTAAACTTTGAAACAATCATGAATAAATAAAAGTTCAAACGAATTTTTAAAATATCTATATACATGAAGGAAGGTTGTGTGTTTGTTTTGTTTCAATGGTTCATGAAACATACCAGTTTGGGCTCTTGAAGTGCATTATTGTACTTCCTTTGTAGCTTGTTTTGGCACTTCAATTGGAACTGTTATTGATAATGATGACCCACCACCATTCTATCCATCATGTAGTCATGAAATCAAACATCACATACATTAGTTATGAGCATTACATTGCAAATGTATAGAATCATGTATCAAAGGGTTTCTTTTTTTTTGTGTTACTTTAACTTAGTTTTTACTTCTAAAAGATTTTATCATCTATTGAATGAGCACAATAGTAGTTGCTTGAATTTGTTGCAATCCTCTTGTAATCCTTTGGATAGGCTACTTGTTGAAGTAAGTTCCAAAATGCCAAAATCTCATTATTTGTCAATGAATTGTTGCTCCTCTTCATCATTACACTGTGGGAGAAAACATAAATAAATTCCACCACCTATTGTACTTATGGCAGCAAGAAAAAATACCCAAACCTTCCCTTATTGTAATTATGACAATAAGAAAAAACCGAACCCACCTTGACCACCTATTGTAATTATGACAACACCAAAAAAGGATAGCTATTGAATTCCTTTTATTGTCAATGTAATTAATGATTGTTACAATAATTTAAGGGTTGTGAAAGGAAGGCGGCAAGAACAAAAAGATTTATTGCGAAGGTGCTTGTGGCCATGTGGTGCTCTGAAATTTTAGATTGTGTTTTTAGCCCTTAGGCCGACCTCCACTAAATATTGGAAATGCAAAAATTTCATTTTGAAATGCAAAGAAAAAAAAAGAAAAGGTGTTCAAATCTAGAAGAAAAATTATGAATTTCATTAGATAATCTTTAATCATAAATCTTATTTAAAAGCAAAACAAAAGTCTTCTGTCTTTTCAAAAAGTTAGCCTACCCATCCATAGAGTAGTACAAAATGTTATGCAAATTTTGAAAGCGTTATAATGTCGAAAACCCCAAATTTGAATCTTTTAGTTTTTTTTGGCATTGTCATTGTGAATCTTTTGGGTGATCCAAACATCAATAAATGGTAGTGTGATGTTCATCACCCCTAATCTTCCAACAATTGTTGATAATGGATTTGTCATGGTATGATCACACACAATAAACATTCTCATTGGAGTTACCTAAACTAGTGTGTGTTCTAAAAACTATTACATAAATTGTATTGCACCCAATTTATGGTTGCAAATATGATCTAAACATGACATTTGTGAAATCAAATTCATGGACAAAACATATGGGTTAATTTCAAAATATATATATAATTGAGTAGGTAATTATTTGATTATTTTACATGTATTATCTGAAATGATTATCCAAGATAGTTATTTGATTTAATCAATTTAATTCCAATAATTAATTGTTAAAGGTAAAAAATTGTCCTATGTTGGTTAAACATCATGGATGTTAAAAGATGGTAGTATCGTCACTAGATGGTAATTACTATCAAAGGATTAAATAATCGCATGAGAATTATAGAATGAAACTAATTTTTTACAATAGTATCATTAATATAATGAACTACTTTCATAGGGCAAAATAATTAGAAGTTAATTCTAGATTTTTTTAAAAATAAACTAATATTAGTTACTTGAAATAATATCTTAGTCCAATTTATTTAAAAGGGCATTTTAGTAACTATTTAATTACTAGCGGTAAATATCTTATTTATCATTTTCTATTTACTAAGAAGTGAAATCATTTAAACAAATTAGTCCAAGTGAATAAGGGATGGATGGATTTTCTTTAACTAGGATGTGTGGAAGGGACTAAGATAAGGAAATCTAGAAGGTTAAGGATTCAACCTTTGTGTGGTGAGCATCCTTCTTGGGTTCCTTTTTTTTGGGGGGGAAGAATGAAAGATTTTATCATTAGATGATTATATCATTAATTTTCATTATTCATGAGGCATTAAACATTAAATTATTAGAAAAATGATTGTGTGTGACATTCTTGTGTGAGAAAGAATGAGAACATGGGAAAAATTTATATTTGTCCTTATATAATTGAGAATGGTTAAAGGTTGTATGGGTTTTAATGTTTTTTCTTGGTGTGTGTTTTACTTAAAGTGTGATAAAAGAAGGGAGAACAGTTCATATTAATATTACATAGAATTTTGTTGTGTTAACATATTAATTCTTTGTTTCTTTCATACGTTTCCACTCTCTAAGGTAGTTTTTGGAATAGGAAATACCTTGTGCCACATGACAATAGCTACAATTGGAAGGCATCAACAAAGAAGTAGACATGAGATTTGAAGTTTACAAGGAAGGTAATGTTACTACAAATGATAAACAATAACTACATGAGGTCTACAAATGGTTGTGGGTCTTTTTCAAATCTACAAAGGATGGTAATTGTTGTAGATAGTAGGCAATCACTAGATGAAGCATTTTAGTTATTTTTTCAATTCTATAGAAGATGGTAGTTGCAACATGATGGTAATTGTTGTAAGATGGTATGCATTGTTAGATGATAAGCAAACATAAAACATGACTTACCTTCATGTGTTTTCATGTTGTTGTTATTTATTTATTTTTTCTTTCCATCCAACAATTTTTTCCTTGATAATTTTAAGGTTGTTGGACCCATGGTTTTACATTAATTATCAACATAATTAACCTAATTTTTATATCTAAATTTGAATTATTTGAAATAATTATCTAAATTAATCACTCTCAATTAAATAATTCATTCTGATAATTAATTTTCTGAAACAATTATCTGAAAGTGAAAATCTGAATTAAATATCTGATAAATAATTATCAACATTGATTATTTGAATTAATTGGTCTAATTCAAATCATTCGTTAGGTAGTTAATTCAGATGATTAATGACAAGATAATTGATGATATGAATTTAGATTAAATTCAGAAAATTAATGATTTGGATTCCCAAATTTTATTATTTGGTCATTAATTATCCAAATTTAGATAGTTATCAAATATTTAATTATCTGAATTAACTAACTAAAAAATATCTGAATTAATTATTTAAATTAATCAATCTAATTCATTTGGTTTGTTAGTTAGATGCTTCATATAATTAATTATAAAATAACTAATTATTTGATATTAATTATTTCAATTAACTAATGAAGTGTTATGTGAATTAAACCAATTAATTTAGATTAATAGATAATTATTTAGTCTAATTAATTCTTCCATATTAATTTAATTAATTAGTTTTTAATATTTAAAATATCATTGAAAAAAAATATTATTAAATATGAAATAAGTTTTAATTAACTAACTATTGTTGCATTTTTTAATGAACTAATCAATTGGTGAATTTAAAATTTTGAAATAATTGACTCAATAATCAATTATTAGATATTGGTTAACATTAATTTAAAATTTATGATGAAGTGTTTAATTAACATTAATTATTTTGTAGTTTATACTAATTAATTTGTTATTTGCTAGTAATTATTCATCAATAATTGATATTTTTAAAATAAAATTATTATATCATATTAATGATTATTATTTAATCATACCTAAAAAAACATGGTGTGTTTTGAAACAAAACATTTAACATCAAAATGAATTTTTATTTTAATATTCCCATAATATTCACAAATATATGCCTAATTACATACCATGAATACAAACTAAATATTTTAATATATCATGAATACAAGCTAAATATGCTTAATATATTTTGAATACGAACTAAATATATTTTCTTAATATATATATAAACACACTATAAAAAATAACCGAATTATAACTAATTTTGTGATCAAATGAACATAAAGGCCTATTTTTGAATTAAAAATCCAATAAGTTAGTCAATATGGAAAGATGTGTAATTTTATAGTTGCACCATAATCACAAAAATAATAGCAAATTTAAAAATATGGTGAATAGTTGTAAAAATAAAAACATTGTTGCAAATGTCAAATAATCACATATAATAACAAATTGGATGAATATATAATACCAAAAAAATAGTAATGTTGTTCATTGTTGTATTAAGTGAACTCAAACCTAAAAGGAAATCTACATCAACAACAACATCGAAAGTGTACAACAAAAAATTATAAACAAAATCATGAGAATCACAAAAACAAAACCTTAAATTTTTCATTGCAAAAACCAAACATGTTCATGTACACAAGAGAAAAAAAAGTTGGCTAAAAACACATACATGAACAACAATAATCGAGAGCATGAACAACAAACTATTAACATAGAACAAGAAAGTTGGTTGCAACTCACATGAAACATTAAAAACAAATGACAATTTATTGATTTGTGTGAAACATATAGCAAACAACAATCACGATTTTCCTAAAGCAAACATAAAAGCAATAAAATTGAAGGCTCCAACGATTTGAGTAGATGACAATCACAATTCATGTGAGGGAAACAAAAAAACAAGGAAAAAAATGCAAAGAAAAATGAAATAAAATATATCAACAAAGATCAAGAAAACTCAAGACACACTAAAAAAAAATCTTGAGGAAATGGAGTTTATGCATTCTCAAATAGGATACACCCTTTTTAACTCTAAATTTGACAACATGTGTGCAAAAAGAAGGTGACAATGAATCATTATCCAAGTTAACTACAAAGCTATGTACCTTTGGATTGTGAGGCATGGTTGAATTTTTGTTGCATTGCCTCACCTACCCATGACACATCACAAGTGTGGATGGAAAGCAAAAAAAAAAAGGTTGATGATTCTCTAATGTTAATTTGATTTTGTACAATATCATTCATATTTAATGTCAAATCAATGGTAAGTTGATCTTAGATTTTTCTTGATTTTTGAATACATTTTCATATGTAGTGTTAGGTAGCATTGCTAATGATGCGACACCCTTGTTGGTAGGTGGTTTTAATATTTGTGATAATCAACATCAAAACCTAGCCAAAAGCTTAGGTTTTGAGGTCTTAATTCAATGCTATGTAAAGAGACCAAAAATGACTCTTTAATTTAATGTTACATAACAAAATCTTGATTATAAGAATCAATTTTGATTGTGGCCATTAATCACTAGCATTCATCATCATGATTCAAATCCATTGTGACAAACATAAGTTGATTTACCATGTGATACCTTAATTTAGGGTAGCATTAACCTAGGTTTGAATGGACATCAAAATTGTTAATTAACATTTGAAGTTAATGTTAATTTTAGCATAGATTTTTTAAAAAGAAATTATGATGTTATTAAATGTTTGGTTGCCTAACAATGTAACCCCTAACATCAAGTTTAGAAGGTGCTTTTAACTTAAATTTTATGTTGTTAAGCATCATATGAAAATGTAAAAGCAAACATTAAAATGTAATCTACCTTCAAGTGTGACCCTACCAAAAGGTTTTGAAAATTATCATATTTATCATAGGCTACAATCTAAATAATTTCGCTCTTTATATGATAATATCAATAGTAGATCATGAAAGAATAATAACTTCAAATTAATTTTAAAAAATATTTTTTTGAAAAAAATTAATGATTTGTTTTGTCCACATGGCAATTGACATTAGGCTATGGGTACAAAGGGTGTTTTAAGGGGGGAAAAAGATGGGCTCAAGTCATCACATTACAAGGAATCACAAATAATTTCTAGTTCCCCCTCAAATCTTTAGCCAAATTTGATGAAATCCTCTAAGTGCATGATCCTCAACCCACCCACTTCACAAATTTGAAAAGAAAACAAGGGTGTGTGTCACATTGTGGCTTTGGCATTCACATTAAGAAAGTATTATCTTAAGGCAAAAGAAGAATTATGGAAACTCAAAAATAATTCACCATGCAAAAATATATTAATCTTCAAAATATCCTCTAAGAGAAACCAAAATCCTTCAAGATATTATAACTATGGAACTAATCTTGAGTTTCAACACAAGCCAAAATATCATCTTTCAAAAATCCTCATATAAGAGAAAATAGACCTAATATTATGACCTAGGGGCCAAAACCCCTTAAGCTACTATACTCTAAACCCTAAACCTAAACACAATATCCTTCCCTTGGTAGGCAAGGCTAACAAAACTCACCAAAAAAACACACGCGCACGCACACACGCGCACGCAGTGCTGGAGTTTGTTGGAGCTTCGTTGTCTGGTCTGGAAATGGGAGCTTGCAGTTTGGAAGCAGCAACAACAACAAAACAATAATGGCGGATGCTGCTGCTGTTGCTGCTGCTGCATCATCATCGCCCTCCCTCGACTTTCTCTCTGTTCTCTTTCACTCCCATTTCTTCGTTTCCCAAACCTGGGATTAGGTTTCGTTTTGTTTTTCCTTTTCGTTTCTGTGCGCATGTGTTCATGTGTGTGTGTGGTGTGGTGTGGTGTGTGTGTGTGTGTGTTTTTCTTGGGTGCAAGAAAAAGTCTTGCCTGCCTTTGTTGTGGAGAAATGGTAAGAAGGAGAAGGAGAACAAGTAGAAGATAAAGAAGTTTGTGGAGGAATGGGAAGAAGGAGAAGGAGAAGTTTGTGGAGTTTTGTGTCTTAACTTGTGTTTGTTGTTTTGCAGCCGGAGTTCGATGCTCTTGAGGCGCTGCGATGCGAGGGATTACAACCTCCGAATCCGCGTGTCCGTCCTCTCGACAACCTCAACAAGTGTCTCAGTATCCTGCCCCAGGTGGGGTGGGTGCTTGTTTGCTTGCTTTTGAATAGCTTTCGCAATTGTGCATTTTGTTCCATCAAAAAGATCGATCACAAACCCCCATTTCCCATGAATTACAGCCATGAATTCCCGCCACCCAAAAACAAGGAGTGCTTAAGAGTTTTGGGTTTTGAAATGGAGTGGGGGGGAGAGTGGGTGCTTCTTGCTTTTTGTGTTACAGGAGCTGTCGGAGTCATTTGTGAGTGTCCCTGTGCGAGAACCACGCTCCCAGGAATCGATTGCAGCCCAACAGCGAGCCAAGGTCTAACAAATCCTATGCTGTTCCATCGTGGTGCACTCTCATTCACAGTCAAATGTGCATTTCGTTGTTGCATTTCTCTTCTGAACCCCAAACCCTAAAAGCATCGACACCATCTTTTTATTCTACTTCTCTTCTGAACCCCACAGCCTAAAGCATCGACACTGTCTTCTTCTTTTCCTTCTCTTCTGAACCCCAAACCCTAAAGCATCAACATCATCTTTTTCTTCTCCTTCTCTTCTGAACCCCAATCCCTAAAGCGTCAACCCCATCTTCTTCTTCTGCTTCTGCTTCTTCTTTGAGTGCAATTTTGCTGCTCTGGTCATCAGGAAACTTGGTTGTTCTTGCAGGCTCGAACATCTTTACAGATGGAGAAGGCAGCAGAGAGGGCAAGACAGACCAAGGTTCTTGATGCAATGGCAGGTAAACTGCAATGCACAGTCCAGGTTTTGTTATCTTGAACTTTCCACTAGTAGTTGTTGCAGAAGTAAATCCTTCACCTCAATTTTTTTCCCATGCTTCTTCCTCTTGGAGAAGTGTATCCTTCTGTGAGGAATCAATCATTTTCAAGTTTCTCCCTTCCTTCCTTCCTTCCTTTACATTGCATTGCTGATGTTTAGCATTCTACTTCACAAGTCTTTATCTGATAGGAAGGCTGTGGGACCGGGGGGGAGGGAGGGGGGGTGGTTGGTTTTTGAAATCTGCAGAAAAACTTAAAGATGGCCCCCTGGGATTACTAGTAGAATGTTATGAGAAACGAGGGCGCGTGCTGGTGTGGACCCGTCATGCTCATGGTATTCGGGGCACTTTGGTGGGATTTCTACTTGCTGTTGACAAGCACTTCAACATGGTATTGTCTTGCCTTTTGCATTTTACAAGAAAAAATTCCACCAGAGTTTGGAGACTAGTTCATCTTCACCAATTTTTTGTTTGCCATGCCCACCATTTGGTCCTTAGTTTCATGATCAGAAGTAGGAAGTGGGGAGAGGACTGCTGGTGGTGGCTCCATTTCTATTCACTACTCTCTCACCCTTCTCTGGAAGTACTGATGGAAGTTGCAAGAACTGTAGCATTGTGCTGCAATGCTCTATCATAGCATATATCTTAGCAGAGTAGTAAGATGTCTGGATTTTGCTTGCAAGAGATGCAGGGTGATCATAGTTGTGAAACAGTCCCAACGTTACTTGATGATAGTAGTTGAAGACCAGAATCGTGGGTTGGTTTTACAAGAGGAGCATACTCATCCAGGCAATTGCTTGCCCCTCCTATTGAGTTTTAGATCTTTTTTCTTCTGCAGGTTTTGCAAGATGTTGATGAACAGTACACAGGTTCGTTGGTGAACCCTCTCTCTCTCTCTGCTTGAATTTATGTGCATGAATGCTTTCTCCTGCATTTCAATACTGAAGCTCTCATTAGATGAATTCAAAGTCAAGTCTGTGGGTGCAGTAGTAAGAAGGCTGGTACTCGCCATGACTTGGGCTTTGAGGCTCTCCACTTGCTATTCACAGTGCGACGCCAGGTGCCTCGTCTTGTACGGAAACGGGGGGGCCATATTGGATCCTCCCAACAAGAAGACAAAGAAATCCAGTGTCCACCAGTGGCAAATTGCATAGATGAATACTTGGGCAACCAAACAGTGCAAGAAGAATGTGGAGAATCAGTTGAATGTCTCATCAGAGATATGATGGAGTTGAAACTGTTCCCCAAGTTGGAACGGCGGCGACGACATCTCAATCAGGCAAATTCCAATTTCAATTGTCTGGTTCTTTTTGTGGGAGCAATTATTTTGTAGGCAGTTGAAAAAGAAATTTAGAAGAGGTTGAAATATTGCTGCTCAAAATTTCCTGATGCAGTTTTTCTGGGGGGGCCTGATTGATTACTTTTGGTTTTGTTGTAGGTGTTTGTGCGAGGGGACAGTGTAGTTATGGTTCAGAAGCTGATCTGAGAATTCTTCTGCTTGGGGCATGGATGGTTGTACACAATGCTTCTTCACAAGAGCAAAGAGGACTTTTGAGCTATTTCACAAACTTGCGAGGGGGAATTGATCAACAACTCTCAACGCACCCAAAAGTACCCAGAGTTCAAGATCAGGGAGTAAGCACAGCTTGGGTTCACAACTCTGAGTCTGTCTAATACTTTTTGAACACAACCCATAATCTTGTAACTTGCAAGCAACTCACTGGGCTCAGAAGACAATTTCCAATTCCTGCAATCACAACACAACACAGCATTTGCTCAGAAAGCTCCCTTTTCTTTGCAATCAAATGCCTTTCAGAGAACGTCTGAATGGCATCTAGCATGTCTTGGTCACCACTCTCTTCTTCCAAAGTGGACCCATTGTAGTCTAGGTTACACCATTTCACAAGGTACTCAAGTGGACTTCTGTCATCATCAGATACTTCAGTGGCTTTTCATTTTAGTGCTTAAGGCATTCCAGCATTTTTATCCTGCTTGCAGCATGCAATTATTCAATCATTCTTTAGCCATTCTGGCCTCCCCTCATCAGTAAATTCAGCTCCATATTGAGAAGTTACTGTGCCAATTGAGACAGATCAATCAGTGCATAATTGGAGATCATCTCTGCTCTCTTTCCCTCTCCCTCCCAGACTCCATCTGCTGACGCAAGTGGAGCATGCAGAAGTTTCCAGTACAAAAACTTTCACACAATGTCTCTCAGAAGAGACTCTGATGAACTGCAAAACAATGTGAAGGCAAACTCATGACAACCTTCACTCATAGCTTGGAAGGCACTGTTGATCAAAATGCAAAAGCCAATCTTCAGGGACCTATGAATTTGAAAAGAGTCCTATGAGTTGTGATAAGGAGTGACATGTGGAACTCAACAAATACAGAGGTTAACAAGCACTACAACCATGAATTGGGTCCTAAGTTTAGATCCTGCCTTGCCTAAACCCTAAACCCTAATACATTTCAAGATGAAAAGGCTTATATGAAACACAGGGGGGCTAAGCCATCAATCTGCACACATTGCTTTCCTCAAAGTTAGAAGCCATACGGCACCACTAGCATCCCAACAGAATCTTTGAATGAAGTAGCAACGCATCCCAACAGAATCTTTGAATGAAGTAGCAACGCATCCCAACAATACTGTGAATGATGTAGCAAGGGAGAGAACTCTACATGACAGGCATCATACATACCCAAGTATCATGTTGGTGAGAAAGAGAGCTCCATTTTATGAGATACTGCAGATTCCTTCCCTTTGAAGATGTCAAACAATCAAATTCACTGGGAGAAGCTGCCTAGAATTTCCTCAATCCTCTTGGTAGGAGGAAACAATTCAGATGATAACTTTTTCTTGCTCAGCTTGCTAGTGCCAGCTGCCGTTGACCCTTGGTGGATACACATTGGGCACAACCAGTCTCCGTCAGGTATTATTTGAAGAGGAATAGCAAGGCAGAAAGAATGGAAGGCTTCATCACACTTCAGCCCATCACACAAGAGCATCATTTCTGCTGCACCTGCAAACTGCAAAGAACCCAACCAACCATCACATGCTCATCCCTTTTCAAAGCTTGTGAAAGCCACATGATAAACACCTAAGGTCAAGGTAACAAGGAGCTGAGATCAAGATGAGTAGTACACCCAGCACTTATCATCATCATCATCAACTCATCAGCACTTCATGTCTCCAAGAAACCCACTACTGGAAAAAGGAGAAAAACAGAACTGTACAGATTGAAGGAGACATTTGTCTCTCCTATGTTAGATTTCAAACAAGTGGGTGCTCTTACTTTGCACACCAAACAAACTTCCTCATCAGATGGAGCAGGAGATTGGGACCTCTTTCCATTCTTCCCTGTTTTCGCTCATCTTCCTCAACATGGTCTTCTTCTTCAACCCTCGCTGAAAACAACTGTCCTCTCCTGAGCTGCTTGGTTCTGATTTGTCTGAATTTTCCTTGTCTGAACTATGTTTTTCTAGCTCAAGTAACTGAGCAGCATCTTCACTACCCTTCTTCTCCTCCTCCATCCCAAAGTCCTTACCTGGCCTGATAACCATCTTCCTCCATCTGTGCTGAATGGACTTTTTCTTAGGCTCAGAAGTGTCAGGGCCAGCTTTCTCCATGCCAACCTTCACCTTCTGTCCCTTTATCCCACCTCAGTCCACCTTATCACTATTATCCATATTGATGTGAGATACATTTTTTACATACAACTGACCCTTTGTTTTCTGAGAAGTTCTGGCTCCCCTTTTTGATTGCCCCCTTTCATCCCACAGACTCTGCTTCACTTCTGTACCACAAATGATTGTGAGTTATGATCAACTACAAACCAGGATTCCAGCAGCCAAAAACCACACAGATTTCACAGGGACAAGGATAGAGAGAGGGTAAAACAGAAAGGGGTGGTATCTCAGAAGATATGTGCTCATCCTAAATAGAAATGGAGATTGGTAAAGGCAGCAAGCTTAGGATTCTTCCCAAACATGCTAATTGCATAATCCTTATCAGCATTCACATCAAATGGACCACATTCTACAGTAGGCAGGTGACACAACAGCATAGTATCACAATTCATGCAGAAATCTTACTGCAACATCTGATCCACCAGCCCAAGATTGTGCAAGCACAAACAAAATGAGGGAAGTGAGTCATTCAATATACTAGAGAGAGTCAAAAATCACCGCATTGTGTGTTGCAGATTGGAAAAAATTGTCATGCTTCCGTCGAGTCAACTCCTTTTGTGAGCAGGTCATTTACCAACACATACAAGTAGGCACTACTTTTGACAGAACCCAAGCACTTGAACCACTCCTGCTCTCCCTGCAAATCCACACATCAGACTAGCCTTCTGAGGTGGAAGATGGGCAGAAAAGAAGACAAACAAAGATTGCATTTCATCTACTCAAAACAACAGAGGATCTAACAATAATGAATAAACACATGACATTTGCAGGAGGACTAGTCCAAGCAAACAGGTGGAGCAGCAGACCTGGATTTTCCACCAGTTGGTTTTGATGTTGGGCCTCAGGATTCGGGCAAGCTTCTCAACAAAGGGGACCAAAAGCAGGATACTTCTGGCTTCC
>Ga0116227_10006048_pt1 | contig 24859 bp, 27 predicted proteins | sample S1TSphgellanicum_FD_89693 | JGI IMG/M metagenome (GOLD analysis project Ga0116227, IMG submission 89693) | Host-associated microbial communities from peat moss isolated from Minnesota, USA - S1T2_Fb - Sphagnum magellanicum MG | ecosystem: Host-associated > Plants > Peat moss > Unclassified... | reverse complement strand
CAGGGGGTAGTATCCTCGGGGACTATTGAAAGGTTCTCGGAAACCCGGAAAGAATGTTTTAACAACCCGAGGTTATAAGCTTAACTTTTGCGATTTTTGGTCTTGACACTTCAGACCACTATATCCGCAAAGAAATGGAAGAGAGAAAAACGGATTGGCAACTCCATATTTTCGGAAATACGACGCATGCTTTTACGAATCCGGAAGCAAATACTCCCGACAAGGGAATGAGCTATCAAAAGGATTCCTCTAGACGAGCTTTTGTCTATATGGAGCAATTTTTTCGAGAGGTTTTTTAAAATACTCTTGAATTACAAGCCCGGCAGAGACTCTCCGAGAGGAGTCAGATTGATTTTCGGCGAGGGGTAATTTACATCTTCAAGATACCGTTCAAACCTATTTAATATATCTCCGGGAACTCATCCGGATTCGGTTATCACTTGCAGCCCATCCTCTTGGCATTGTATCACTCTTAAATTGGTCTAGGAACTGACGAAACACTTTTGTTGCATAGGCTTCTCGCTTTGCATAGACCTTTTCTGAGATTTGAGTATCTCCCCTTTCTCCTCTCTTATAATTTTCAAGTGTAAGCGCAGCTATCAAGGCTGCAAATTGATCAATCGACCACATTGACTGCATGAGAGCTTCCTTATAGAGGTGATCTTCGGGAAGAGGCTGCATTGCTTTAACAAATCTCTCCACAAGGCTAACTTTTCTATCTTCCCTTTGATCCATTTTTATTCATCCTCGTTGATATTTGATAACCGTTGTCGTGCGTGCTTGATGGCTTTGTGCAATTTTTCCTGTAATACCTTCTTAGGGGGCAGGACGGTGGGATACTCAGCCACATGAATGCCTGAACGTCCTAGTTCTAAGAGTTCTATCCTCTCCTGCTTCTTTCCGGCGCAGAGAATAAGCCCCATTGGAGATTCTTCATCATCTCGACGCTCATATTTGTCGAGCCAGCGCAGATAAAGTTCCATTTGTCCTTTGTATTCAGGCTTGAAGTCACCGAGTTTGAGTTCGATGGCCACAAGTCTTTTCAGATCACGATGATTTCATCGATACAAAAAACCGGTCTTCTGAGTCGACAGTCTATTTATGCGTGTCGTTGAGTTCCAGTTTAAGAGATACGAGCTTTAACAGATCTTGAGGAGTCAAAAGACCGATAAACTTACCCCCTTCGATTACAAACAATGTGGGAAAAGGGGAGGCGTTGATTTGTTCCAAAGCTTCCATAGCGCTTTTTGTCGGAGATATAAGCTGCTCCTCGGTAGGAGCAAGCATCACTTGCCTTACCAAGGTTCTCCCTCGGTCTTCGGGAGGGATCTCTTTGATTCGAGAGAGATTCACGTAGCCCGTCAAACGGTTTTCTTCGACAACGGGGTACAAATGGTGATGCGTTTGGTATAAATGATGATCTATTAGATCTTGAACGGTGATGCTTCCCGACACGCCGTCTATCGCTGTTTTCATGAATTTGGTTACTTTTTCCTCTTTAAGCTCTTCGTTGATACAGAATCTCGTTTGAGAAAGTACTGCGGTTCTTTGCAAAAAAAGACCGAGGATAAAAAACCATACGCCCAGGATTAACTCTCCCGTAAAAAAGTTAATGATCCCGAATACGAGGAGAAAAAAGCCGAATCCCGAGCCCATTAGCGTGGTAATCTTCGTCGCCTTGCGAAGATCCTTTGTTTTTGCCCATATGATCGAGCGTAAAATACGCCCTCCGTCCAAAGGAAATGCGGGAACTAAATTGAAAAGGACGATCAGGGTATTAATCATCCAAAGATAACTCGTTACTCCCGTTGCCCATGCCGGGAGGCCGTACAAGATTCCCATCTCGGTTGCGACGTAAAATATCGCAGCTAAAACAACGCTGACGACGGGACCCGCTACGGCTACTGCAAATTCTACAAAAGGGGTTGTCGCTTCTTTTTTAAGTTCGGCAACGCCTCCGAAGATAAATAGAGTGATTTGTGCTACGGGGACGCCGTATTTCGTTGCAACCAAAGCATGTCCGAGCTCGTGTAAGATAATGCAAATAAATAAGCCGAGCATTCCCGCAAGCCCCATACTCCAATAGAGAATAGGTGTGAAACCCGGGAATTGAAGGGGAAAGTATCCGGCAGCTAGAGACCAACAAACCAAAACGGCAATAAAAAACCAGCTCGTGTCAACCCCGATCGGGATTCCTTTGAAGGTAAGGATGTTTAAGCGTCTACGGAACATAAAGTCTCCTCAAAAGTTGCCCTGCGATTCGGTTTGTTTTGAAAATACGAATCCTTTGATTAGTATATAAAGTTCTTTATAGAGTAAGCGAAGGGATAAAGTAAAAGTTATTGTAAAAACGGAAAATAAGGAGAGGAAATGCGAGAGTTGATACGATAGAGAGCGAATCGGAGGGAAGGAGCGAAAAAAAACGGGATCGAATGCGGTGCAAGCAACGTAAGAGAGCAGCCCTACCAAGCTTATTTTTAGAAAAACGGATCCCGTTTTAGAAGAGATTTTACCCGGATTTTTTTTCATGTAGAGGCTCTCTAAGATAAAATAGTTGGCAAAGGCGCTTACGCTCGTTCCGATCGCAACGCTGATCGCTCCGAGGTGGAAAACGAACACGCATACGGCATTGAGAGCTACATTTAGAACAATTGAAAGAATGGAACCCCACATCGGAGTTTTCGAATCCCCCTCGGCATAAAACAAAGACGAGCGGTAAATGACGAGAGTCGAAGGAAGCAACGCCGCCCCATATGCGAGTAAACAGTACGTCGTTTTCATGACGGCATCTTCGGAGAATTGACCTCTCCCGAACAAGAGGTTAACGGAAGAATATCCCAGCGCGAATACGGCAAACGTGCAAGGGATGACAAGAAGTTTAATTCTTTTTAGTCCGAAAGAAAAAAGATTTTGCGTTTTAAGAAGATCGCCCGCTTTAAAGGCTCTTGCAATAGAGGGAGTAATCGAGTAGATGCAAGCAAACCCGATCAAAGCCAGAGGAAGTTGATACAACCTAACCGCATACCAAAGGTACACGGGACCCGAAGGGTCGGCAAACCCGGCAAAGAGCATATCCACAAAGCTGTTGATCTGCACCGCCGCAACACCCAAAAGACCGAAGAACGCAGCTTTGCCGAGAGAGCGGACTTCCGTCGGAGCGGAAAGAAGAGGGGAAGAAGTATTTTTATATCCCGAGATAAGGGTTTTACTTGTCTTCGGCAGCGTTATCATCCACTGAACGATGAATCCGACGAGAGTGAATACGGAGAGGTAAACCATAGCTTCCGCAGGCGGTTTATTTGCAAAAAGAAATACGGCGGCAATCCAAATGGCATTGCATCCAAGCGGTGCAACGCTTGAGGAAAAAAAAGAACTTTTACATTGTAAAAGAGAAAGGTTGAGACCGTATAAGCTGATGAACAAAAGGCTCGGGAATAGGATTGCAAACAAAGAGAGTATCTCGTTTCCGTTAGAGAAAATAGGAAAAACGAATCTCAAGATTGTTTCGACTCCCAATATAAGACACGTGAGCCCTAGAGTCATAAGCAGATAGAGACGAAAAAAAAAGCCGTTTGCTTTTTGTTCGTCCAAGATTTTTAGTTCTTCATATCTCGGGATCAAGATCGACTGTAGGGTTCCTTCTCCGAGAAGTCTTCGAAGAAAATGGGAAAATCTAAAAGCGACCATAAAAGCGGCAACCGAAGGATGATCTCCGAAAACGGCAGCCATGCTGACGTCTCTTATCATCCCGCTTATGCGGCTAAGCAGCGTTCCCGAAAAGAAATGCCGCGCGTATTTGGAAATATGGGAGTAATTTTCTTGGGACATTGTATTTCCTCGTACACAAACGGTATTTCGTCTATTTTTTACTCGGTATGGGACTCAAGGCTTTTGAAAAAAGAACTCTTCTCTTTTTTTTCCTTGAAGTTGGAAAAAGCGGTCTTAAGAGCTTCTTCCACAAGCAAAGTTTTAGAGATTCGTTTGCTACCGTACAGCTTTCGGATTTCGTGGCAAATATCTTCAAGCTCGGTTAAAAGCGCGATCGACAGGTTGAACGTAGCTTTTTCTTTTGCTTCGTCAACGACTGCTTTTACAACTTTTTTATTTTCTTTTTTTCGTTGAACGGTGCCTTGTACGCCGGTCATGACCGACCCTAAAATGTCGGGTGTTGAAAAACGGTTATGCATGAGTAAGGATCCTTTGTACGATTTTTTCATAATCTTGAGCTCCCGTGGAGCCGGGAGCGTATTCGTAAATGGTTTTTCCGAATCCTCCCGACTCGGAAAGTCTGACCGAATATTTCACCGGGTCGCATACGATTGAGGGGTAATATTTTCTCAGCTGCTCCAAAATCTCCGAAGATTTTTTCACTCTCCTATCCCAGAAGGTGGGAAGGAGGTATTTATATTCGAGTTTCTTATTGTAGCTTTGCACGCTCTTGAGTCTTTCCGCAAATTCGACGAGGCTGTTGAGCGTCAGTATTTCCAAGCTGACGGGAGTGAGTACTTCCGTGCAGTAAAAAAGAGCGTTGATCGTAAGAGTATCCCAGCTCGGAGAGGTGTCTACAATCACGAAATCGAACGTATCTTCGATCGGAGCGAGGGCCGAAGATAAGGCCCTTTCCGCTCCGAAATCTTTCCTTCCGATCAAACGTTTGATCCCGGAGAGCGGTTTTCCTCCCGATAAAATCCAAAGATTATCTCTCGCTTCGTATAAAGCGGCCTCCGGCTTCACGTCTTCTCCGAGTACATCCGCGAGTCCGTAAGGCGGAGCCACACCGAGCAAATAGGAATCTTGTCCTTGATCGTCAGTGTCTACAAGGAGAACTTTTTTTCCCGCCAGAGCAAGACCGTGCGCCAAAGAAACGCAAGTTGAGCTCTTACCGACGCCGCCCTTCGATAAGCTAACGCAAATTTTTCTCATAAAACACACCTTCAATGAATTGTTAACTCCAAGGTATTTTAAAGGAAATATTTATTGCAATATGAATTTATGGTTCGAGAAGCTCCCTTCGGGGGGCAGTCCGTCTCATTTTTGCTTCTATCGGCAATTGTACGGATATTTCCGAAGAAATGATTAGAATTTATTTAACGATCCTTAAGATTGTGTTTTTTTGTTTCCTTATATAAGATTTCCGTCTTTGCAAAAACTTAACAAAGGGTAATTTATGGCTTCCGATATTAAACCCGTTTCTTTCCCCGTAGCTTCGATTAATCAGTCTTCGAGCCCCAACGAAAAAACAGAATTAAGCAACGAAGATAGCTGCCCTATCATAAAAAGCCCTTACATTTTGACAAGAGCCATTTTTCTCACGGCCGGTTGCGCTTTAGCAGGGGGAGCGTACGCTTCTTATATCTTTTCCCCTACTATCGGCGCAGCTATCGCAGCTGTGACGGCTCGCGTTCTCCCCGTTGCTTTGGCCGTTTTATCAGGGAAAGTTTTGTGGGAGGCCTATCAAACTATCGACTATGAAAATCCCGACGAACTAAACAAATGTCGAGAAGAAGCGAAAGGCGCACCTTTGAAAGAAACAATTCTTAAACATACGTGGGAAACAGGGAAATACAACATTTTAACGCAAGAGCAGTTTACACAAAAAGTCAGGGAAGAGACTCAAAAGATTGATAATATTCCCGACTTGCAGAAATACGGAAAACTCTGGGGTTCCCATACGGGAGGATTCTTACAGCTTCCCGGAGATGAGGTCATAAAAGAATGGAATCGGGAAAGACTGAAGAATGAGTGCGCTTCTTTAACCTATGACGAGGCTGTTAGACGTCATGGAGGATTAGTAAACATTCTTGAGTGGAAGCTATTTGACCCTGAAAAAATACGGGACAATCGAGAGAAGTATCTGGTTGATTTGAAAAAAATAGCTGATATAGGTTTATTTCCCGGTCAATATCCTGAGACCGACCGAGCACTTGTTGCATAGAAACTTAAAAAATCGTAAAAAATTAGATAGTCCTTTATTTTCAATTAGGTAAAGGGCTATCCAAATTGCCCCTCGGGGGAGAATTTTTCAAATCTTGCGAGAAAAACTAAAGACGGCCCATCCAAATCCGATCACAAAGATTCCCGTGCCGATCCCCTGCATCCAAGCTGCTGTTACTCCGACCCCCGCTATAGTGCTCTTTGCATCGCCGATTTTCTCTTCGGCAGACTGTTTTTGGCTATCTCTGATATTTCTTCTAACGGGACCGAGTATGGGCCTTCTGCTTTCGTCCGCTTGGGTCTCCATTTGGGTAAGAGTTTGCTCTTTTTGAGAAACTTCATCGGACTTGTAAGTACCGAAGAGAAAAATACCCGCTCCTAAAATTAGGAGAAGTAAACTCATAATCTTGGAAAACATAAAACCTCGCTAATAAGAATCGTTTATTTATTTCTTACGGGAAAAGAACAAAGAATGCAACCTGCTTGAAAGATTGCACATAAAAAACCCCGGCAAAATATCTCCCGGTGTGAGACGATAAGAAAATATAAACTCAAGTTACGGAGTAATCGAAAATGGCTAAAGAAAAGGAAAAAATATGTTCCCACTGCGAGGGAAGAATTTCGGTAGAAGCAGACACTTGTTTGTACTGCGGCATGCCTCTTATTGCGGCAGCTACGACTTCTTCGCCTTCATTCCCCGGCTTGCAAGAAGGAGTTCCGTCTTTATATAGTCCTTCTTACTCGCAAAAAAATACGGAATACATGAAGGCGGACTATATGAAGGTTGAAAATGATTTTGTAGGTAAATTTAAACCCGCGGCTCCTCAAGAAGACTCTTTGGGAGGGATTTCAATTCCTTCAAGCGTTGCGGCGGTTGCTCAGGAAGAAGAGGGAGCCGAAAAATCGGGATTCGTCGCTTTATTCTTGGTTTTTTTAGGATCAAACCTTCTCACTCTCGGGCTCATGCAAGCTCTTTTTTCGGAAGGGGGAGTTCTTAGACTCGAGTGGAACTGTAAATATTGGTTTTTGCTCTGTCTTCTTTCAGCTCCGATGATTTATTTCGGAATTAAAAAGAGTAAAGGAAGCGTTTAAGCTTCCCTAAGTCTTTTATCTCGTAAGCTCTTCTTCATTTTCGGCCTCTTCTTCGACATCCCGAAGAAGTGAGAGGTTAATTTTGAACGGTTCTACGGGCTGCCTTGGGGGTAGTGCAGGTCTTGGTGCAGAACTCATTTCAAACTTAAACAAAGCGTGAGCAATTTCAGCTTTAAGCTTTGAACCGAAGGAGTCAAAGAGAGCAAATGCTTCGTGTTTGAACTCGAGAAGAGGATCTTTTTGTCCCACGACTCGGAGGTGCACTTCCGTACGAAGATGGTCGATGTGCAGAAGATGTTCTTGCCAATAGCGATCGACATTTCGAATCAAGATGTTTCGTATTACTTCGGAGAGGACTTTTTCCGGCTCGAGTTTGGGTATTCCCGGAGGAAGGAACTCTTGTGAAACGCGTATCGTTTCCGTTTCTCCCGCAATTTTATGCTCGAATGCTTCAGTGACTTTCTTCGCTGCAATCTGCTCGATGTCTTCCAAACTGAGATAGTCGCTGTCAAAAACTGTTTGATCGAACGTAACGGGAAATTGCGTCATGAGAGATTCTCTATACCCGTTCGGATTCCAGCCTCCTTCATCGGATTTTGTGATAAAGAAAGAGGGAGCCATTTGAGAGCAAACGTTTTCGAGAATGTCTTTCGCGATAGAAAAAATATCATCCGAAGAGAGAACTTCGTTTCGGAACGAATAAATTTCCGTTCTTTGTCTATTCATCACGTCATCGTATTCAAGAGTATGTTTTCGAATGGTGTAGTTTCTTTGTTCCACTCTTTTTTGAGCCGTTTCTATGGATTTGTTTAAAATCTTTGCCGTTATCGCTTCTCCTTCCGGAGGGCGGAATTTTTGTAAAAATCCGGTCACTCGAGGGGATGTGAAAAGGCGCATCAGAGCATCTTCGAAAGAAACGTAGAATTTGGAGGATCCGGGGTCTCCAAGTCTTGCGCATCGACCGCGAAGCTGTCTGTCAATTCGTCTCGATTGGTGCCTGGTTGTTCCTATGACGTGAAGTCCTCCGAGCTCGGCAACGCCGGCCTTAAGCTTAATATCGGTTCCTCTTCCCGCCATGTTCGTAGCTACTGTGATCGCTCCGGCTTTTCCCGCCTCGGCGATAATTTCCGCTTCATGTTCATGGTTTTTCGCGTTGAGGACGGTATGTTCGAGTTTGTTTTGCTTCAGGATCCTGGAGAGTTTTTCCGAGGCTTCAACCGATTCCGTTCCGATCAATATGGGACGCCCCTTTGCGTGTATCACCTGGATGTCTCTCAAAATCGCGTTATATTTTTCTCTTTCGGTCATGTAGATTTCGTCGTCGGCATCAACTCTTTTGCAAGATTTGTACGTCGGGATTGCGAGAACGTCGAGCTTATAGATTTCCTTGAACTCGTTGGCTTCCGTCATCGCGGTTCCGGTCATTCCTCCGAGTTTGGTGTAGAGGCGGAAATAGTTTTGGAGCGTGATCGTTGCATACGTCTGCGTTTCCCCTTGAATCTCTACGCCTTCTTTTGCCTCGATTGCTTGGTGCAATCCGTCCGAAAAGCGTCTTCCGGGTTGAGGTCTTCCCGTGTTTTCGTCGATGATTACTATCTTGTTTTCTTGGATGATATAGTCGACGTCTTTTTCCATGAGCAAGTGCGCACGAAAGAGCTGTCTGAGGTTGTGGGCTCTTTCTTTTCTTTCCGCATCGGCTTCTCTTAAGGCAACTTTCCTCTGCAGTTTCTCTTGTTCGGAAAGAGCTTCGTTTTCATCGATTTTTGCATATTCATAACCGAGATCCATCATCGAGAAGTCGTCGTGAGATGCGGCTTTTTTCTCGGATTCGATCCAGGCGTTGATCCCTTTATCCGTCAGTTCGTACTCTCCCGCTCTTTCGTCGACGATGATGAAAAGACCGGATAGCATCGAAAAGCGCTCTTCCTTATTGGCATCGCCGTGGAAATAGCTTTCCCATTTTTCCAAAGCAGCCCTTAAATCGTGATCTTCCTTAAGTCTTTTGACGATTTTATGCTGAGGCATACCTTTGGTAACGAGCCAAAGCTTTTTCAACGCTTCGCTTTTTTCTTCTTCTTGCTGTTTTGAGAGTTTTGCTTCCGCAGACAGGGGGAAGTAAAGATCCAAGGTTTTTCTCGCATCCGACGCAATTGTATTACAAAGATCTCTTTGGAGTTTTACGATAACGGATACTTGCTCTTTTAAGATGTCGTACATTTGTCTTGAGTTGCCGGAAGGGCCCGAAATAATTAGGGGAGTTCTCGCTTCGTCGATCAAAATGGAATCGATTTCGTCAACAACCGCAAAAAAATACCCTCTTTGGCACTGCTCTTTGCGAGATCTTGCCATCGAGTTATCCCGTAAATAGTCAAAACCGAATTCCGACGCGGTTCCATAAACGATATCGGCAGCATATACGCGAGAACGAAGATGGTGAGGAGTACTTCCCGTCAAGGCCTCTACGGTGAGTCCGAGCCATCTGAAAACGGTTCCGATCCAGTCGCAGTCTCTTTGAGCCAGGTAATCGTTGACCGTCACCAAGTGTACGGGTTTGCCTGAAAGGGCGTTTAGGTAGAGAGGCATCGATGCGGTGAGAGTTTTTCCTTCACCCGTTTGCATTTCGGATATGGATCCGTAGTGCATGGCGATTGCCCCCATAATTTGCACCTTATACGGCACCATATCCCATCGCTGGCTATAGCCCGACACATCGACTTCCGTTCCCGCAAGACGTCTGCAAGCATTTCTTACCGCTGCATACGCTTCGGGGAGTAAGTCATCGAGGGTTTCTCCTTCTGCTATCCTATCTTTGAACTGTGCAGTTTTGTTGCGGATTTGCTCGTCGGATAAATCTTGCCAAGCAAGATCAATCGCAATTACCTTTTCCGCGAGTTTCTCGTAGCGTACGAGTAAACGACTTTGCGCAGTTCCGAATATTTTTTTTAACACGGGTAGCATGGGTGTTTTCCTCTGCAAATGTAATTAAGAGCTTCCATGTTATCGAATTTCTATGAATAAAGCAAAAAAAAGATCCTTAGCTTTCAGGCATGAAAAATAATTTTAGGGGAAGCGGATTCTTTTAAGGCGTTTCTCGGTTTTTTCTAATTTTTATTTGCTTTCGATTTTGGTAAAAAATAAACTGAGCTGAAACCGGAGAGCTCCTTTGGCTTTGCATTTTATCCTTGTATTCGTTAACAAAGTACTTACCGAAAAGAAAGCAAAAAGACTCACTACTAAAAAGTAACGCATGAATATTTTTTCCTATATTCTTTTAATTCCGATCTTTGTGTTTGGACTCGAGACTACGGTGACCCCTCCCGTTATTTCTTTGGAAGAAGCAAGGCCTCTACTTGTGGAAGACGAAGTTAAGACTCTTGATAAGCTGATAGAGGTTAACGAGCAGCGACTGGTTGCGCAAAAGCAACTCAAAGAGATGATGTCTCTTTTCCAAAAACAAAAAGAGGTGTTTATTCTCGGAAACGATTCTCGAAAGCACGCCTTTGCTATGGTTTCGAATGCAAGAAATATTTTAGTCGAAATTAAAAAAGAAAATCTGGGCTATCTTTTTCCTTCCGACTATTTGGAAGAGCTTGTATTCTTTTCTTCCATAGCAGGGAAAGGTGCTCCCGTGAGGCCTAAATAAATGAATAATAAAATTGTTGTGCTCGATCGAATTTCTAAAAAAAAATTCGTCGAAGAGGTATACGGTGGTAAATTCATAGAGGCATTCTACGGGAACGGTCCGCTTTCTTCTTTTTTGAATCGTTTTGTTCTTCCTTTCCTCGCCGAACTCCCTTTCTTTTCAAGATGTTACGGATTCCTTCAAAAGACGTCTTTATCCAAAGCTAAGGTAAAACCGTTTATTCAAAAGTACGGACTCGACGAGAAAGAATTTTTACTTCCCGCCGCAAGTTTTGCAAGCTTCAACGATTTTTTTATCAGACGACTTAAGACGGAAGCCAGACCTGTAGCTTACGCCGAAGACGTTGCCGTTTTGCCTGCGGACGGAAGATATTTGCTCTATCCGAACGTAAAGCAAGCGGACGGTTTTGTGGTTAAAGGGAAAAAATTCACGCTCGAAGAACTTCTTCAAGACAAAGATCTTGCCGGGAAATACTCGGAAGGTGCCATGCTGATAGCAAGACTATGCCCGACCGATTATCATAGATTCCATTTTCCCGTCGCCTGCGTTCCCTCGGAGACCCTTGAGCTGAAAGGGCCGTTACATTCGGTCAATCCTTTCGCGCTGCGAAAGCGAATCGAAATTTTATCGCACAATAAAAGAGCGATCACCTTTTTGGAATCGAGCCGTTTCGGCAAATTGATCTTTATCGAAGTCGGAGCCACTTGCGTCGGCTCCATCCATCAGACGTTTAATCCCGGAGCTTTATACGAAAAAGGGGCCGAGAAAGGGTATTTCTCCTTCGGAGGATCTTCTTTGATTGTCCTGTTCGAGCCGGGCTCGATCGCTTTTGACCCCGACTTGGTTGAAGCTTCCGAAGAGAAGTTGGAAGTCCTTGGATTAATGGGGCAGTCTTTAGGCAAATCAATCAGATCTTAATACCTGCACTTTTTTTCCTTCGGCAAAGACTGTCAAAAATAGTACTTTTCGGATTCCTCGAGCCGACAATTCTTGTCTGATAGCCTTTTTTGTTCCTTCTTTGAGGCTGATCTCATTGTCTGAGGTCTTGCAGAATAAAACGATTCCCCTTTCAGTCGGGTTTTTCGGTATAATCCGGATTTCGTACACTTCTTCTTTGTAGCTTCGGAGTACTTCGTGAGTTTTTTCAAGTTCTGCACTCAAAGCAAGAGCGAGTAATTTATAGAGAATTGGATAGGTCGTTTCGAAAAAATCGACGGAGGATTTCCCGTTCGTAAATAGCAGCTTTAGCATTTTCGATAGGGTTTCCGGGTCGTCTTTCAAAAGACTATGTATCAAAATTTCCACATCTCGTACGGATAGATTGCTTGTGAAAAAATGTTTTGCGATCGATCCGAAGAGGTCTCGCGTTTCTCGGTTCGGGATTTTCAGGTCCGAAACGGATCCGTCTTTGGAGCCGAGGTACCCTCCGAAAAAAAGAAGGCCGGTGAAAGCGTCCTCTTTTGTTTCGAGATCGAGTAAGGACATCTCCTCCGACAGAGAAGCTTCGATCGATTTTTCGGATAGAAGCCTTTGTAGTTTTTTTTCGCTAAGGGGGTTCTTTCCTATCAAAAGTTTCCCTATTAAGAATCCTTCGTTTGATAGAGGAACGGAAGCTTTCACCGCTCCTTTTCTGCCGATGCAATGAAGAATTGAGGCGGGGTTATAAAGGCTTTTCTCCCCCGTCTCATAACCCCCGTAATATTTATACAGTTCGGGCATTTTACAAGAGATTCCGTAGATATCTAAAAGGCTCTCCACTTCTCTTTCGAAAAAACCGAAAGAGAAGACGGGGTCTTTTTCAAGGAGGGTATCGATTTTCTCGAAAAGAGATCGATCGTAAGTAGGTAAAAATCCCGTTACAACGGCTTTTTCAAGATAAGGAGATTCTTTTAAGACGGAGGTTAGAAGGGGGTGGATCAAATTCAGCATTTTTTCGTAGTCCCCGAAAAGATACGCATCGCGAAGTAAAAAGTCGATACCGTCAATCAGGACGATAACTTTCTTGCCGTGATATCTTGCGAGGCAATCCATTAAAAGTTTTATGCTTGTTTCGGGGCTAGCCGACCCGTTTAACGCTTCTTCGAACGGCACTTTCTCTTCTTCATCCAAAGAAAAGAGCAAATACTCGTGTTTTTTGTATTCGTCTTGTATCAAACTTTGAAGCTTGCTTAAGCTCTTTTCAAAGGTAGCTTTCCTGTTTTCTTTGAAGGAAAGAAAAATGACGGGAAAGGTGCCTTGTAGTTTCATGCGGCTTGTTTTTTCTATTGCAAGACCTGAAAAAAGATGAGAGGCTCCCGTTTTTGTCTTCTCGAAGAAATATTTAAGCATCGACATATTTAAGGTTTTTCCGAAACGGGACGGTCTTACGATCAGAATTGTTTTTGCTTTTGATTGTAAAAGTTCTTCGATGAAAAAAGTCTTATCGATATAGGAATAGCCTCCTTCAATCATCTCTTTATAATCCGAAACGGCAGTGGGTAAGCGTCTCATGAATGAATCTCCGTTAAGCGGTGACAAATGGGGCAGAGCGCATTTTTATGAGCTCTTGCAGGGCAATGTTTTCTTGCGTAGTAGATGATCTGCAGGTGTATTTTGATCCAATCTTGTTTGGCAAAAAGTTTTTTTAGGTCTTTCTCGGTTTCGACTACGTTTTTTCCGCGCGACAAGCCCCATCTTTTTGCACATCTGTGGATGTGAGTATCGACGGGAAAGGCCGGGATGGAAAAAGCCTGAGCCGAAATGACCGAAGCGGTTTTATGTCCGACTCCGGGAAGAGTTTCGAGGTCTTCCAAGGAAGACGGAACTTCGCCGTTAAATTTTTCGATCAGAATACGGGAAAGAGAAGAGATCGCTTTGGCTTTATTTCTATAAAATCCGCAAGGTTTTATGATTCTTTCGATCTCTTCGGTCGGAATCTTTACCATCTCTTGGGGAGTCGAAGCCATCGCAAAGAGTTCTTTCGTCACTTTATTGACTCTTTCGTCGGTACACTGCGCCGATAATAAGACGGCGATCAGAAACGTGAAGCGATTTAGATATTCGAGAGAGGGTCCGGGATTCGGAAAAAGAGAATCCAAAGTCGTTTTTACAAAAGCTGCTTTCTCGGGTTTTTTCATCACTTACCGATACAGAATTTTGCAAAGATCGAGTTTAAAATTTCCTCGGAGATGTTAACCCCTAAAATAGTTCCGAGTTCGAAAAGGCATTTTCTCATGTCAAAACTTAAAAATTCGGGGGAGACGTCCGTTTTAATTCCTTCGATGACTGAAGAGAGCAGAGAAGAGGCGGTATCGAGCGCTTGCTTGTGTCTGATCGAGGTTAAAATTACTTCATTTTTGTCGGGAGGCCCTTTTTTCCAGATGAAGGATTCGATCTGTTTTTTTAGTAAATCGAGGCCCTCTCCCGTTGCTGCGGACAAAGACACTTCGGGAAACGGATGGTCTACCGTTTCCGAAAACTTCGGAAGGTCGATTTTGTTCCAAACGAGAAGGGTCTTTTCTTTCGGCACCGAACCTATAAGAGAGGCGGATTCGGAGCAAAGAGCTTTGGATGCATCGAGGATGAAAAGAACGAGGTCGGCCGCAGCCATCGCTTCCTTGGATTTTTTAATCCCTTCTTTTTCCACTCTTTCTCCGGTCTCTCTGATTCCCGCGGTATCAACCAGTTTAAAGTGCAATCCTCCGAGATATAAATTGTCTTCCAAAAGATCTCTCGTCGTTCCCGCGATTTCCGTAACGATAGCTCGCTCTTTTCCGAGGAGGGCGTTCATTAGGGAAGACTTACCCGCGTTGGGAGGACCGATGAGAGATAGGGAAAATCCTTCGTGAACGATTTTTCCTTCAAAAAAAGTGTTTGAAAGAGATTGCATTGCATCAAGAGTATTTGTCAGGTCTTCGAGGATCTCGTCTTTCGAAGCAAACTCAAGGCTTTCTTCGGGGAAATCTACCGAAGCTTCCAAGATCGCTGCAATGTCAAAAAGTTTTTTTTGCATTGCCAAGATTTTTGTTGATAAAGCTCCGCTTAAGTGGTTTTCGGCGGCCAGGTGGGCGAGCTCGTTTTTGGCGCCGATCACCTGCCCGATCGCTTCCGCTTTGGTAAGATCGATCTTTCCGTTCATAAAAGCTTTAAAGGTGAATTCTCCGGGAAGAGCGGCTCTGGCCCCCGCCTCGAGCGCTCTTTCGAGTACTTTGCGGGTCACGAAGCTTCCTCCGTGGCAGTGGATCTCGACGGTGTCTTCTCCCGTAAAAGACCTTGGTCCTTTCATAACGAGGAGTAACGCTTCGTCGATTGTCCCGCCGTCCGAATCAAGAATCTTCCCGAGGTGTGCGGTATGGGAAGAGTACGAGGATATGTCCCCCGAGAAGATCGTATTTCCGACGGCAAAGGAGTCCTTTCCCGAGATTCGGACTATGGCAATTCCCCCCTCTCCGGGAGGAGTGGCGATTGCCGCGATTGTTTCTTCGGGTACATAAGGTCTGTGAGCAAATTCCATAATGACGGAAATAATACCAAAAAAAACTAAATTACCTATAGCTTTTTTAAAGCATGCGTAATAAGAGTCGACAGATCTTGATCTCGTCCTATTTCTTCAAATATTGAGTTGATGGCTTTTTGCGCATGTAAGGGTTGGTATCCTAAATTGATAAGCGCCGAAAGGGCGTCGTGTGCTGCATTTTTTCCGTCTTTGCTTGAACCCGCAAAACAGGGATAACTGATGCCGTTTTTTTGAATTCGATCTCGCATTTCCAAGATCAATCGCTCGGCGGTCTTTTTCCCGATGCCGGGAACTTTGCAAATCCCCGTTATGTCGGAGGTTGAGATGGCGATTTGAAGATCTCCCGCGTCCAAATGTCCGAGGAGAGCGAGGCCTGTTTTGGGGCCGATACCCGAAACGTCGATGAGCGTTTCAAAGAGATCTCTTTCTTCCGAAGTTAAAAAACCGTAGTTTTTATGAGAATCTTCTCGGATGACCGTAGAAAGAAAAAGTTGAACGGGCTCTCCGACTTTCGGGAGTTTTCCGTAGCAACTTAAGGGGAGATGAATGCGGTATCCGATACCCGCAGTTTCGACAACCGTTTTTACGGGGTTGGAGATTGTAAGAATTCCTTTGATATAGTCCATCATAGTAATACCGCTTCTTGAAGGGTTGTTTTGGTTTGCAACGTATGAGCATGACAAAGAGCCAAAGCGAGAGCATCCGCCGCATCTTCCGGCTCGGGAGGAAGATCAAGTTTAAGCAAGATTTGCATCATTTTTTGTACTTGATGCTTACTTGCCGAACCGCTGCCCACCACCGCTTTTTTAGCCCGCTTCGGAGTGTATTCATAAACGGGAATATTTCTTTGCGTTGCAGCGAGTACGGCCATTCCTCGAGCCATCCCGAGTTTAATCGCGCTCTGCGGGTTTTTGGAGACAAACTGCGTTTCTATCGCGATCGCATCGGGTTTGTGTTTCTCGAGCAGTTCGGAAATTCCGTTGAATATAATTAAATATCTTTTTGATAGAAGTTCTTTTCCGGGAGGCCTGATGCATCCGAATTCGATTGCTTTTTGCATCGATCCCGAGGACGATACAATACCGTAGCCCGTTACGATCGTTCCGGGATCAATGCCCAAGATTATGAATGATTTTGCTTCCATAAAGTCAGTGTGAAATACGATAGACTAAATGGAAAGGAAAAAATTCGAGAGGGGTAGAATTTACGATTGTAGACGGTAATTTTACGGTCCGCTAGAATGGAGGCGACTTTTACATTCGCTTTTTTATGAAAACCGTAAGGCCGTTTTATGGATCTGCTTCGGATCGAACCTAAAAATATTATTGTCAGAATGCCCAATTGGGTTGGGGATGTGATCATGGCAACCCCGGTTCTCACCGACTTAAGAAAAGCGTTTCCAACCGCCTCGATCACCGCAATGTGCCGATCTCCCATGGGAGATTTACTGAGAGAATTTCCCGACGTGGACGAAGTTTTTTGTTTTACGAAAACAAGTCGGTTCGTGAGAAGAAACGAGAAAAAAAACATCATGGACAAGCTCCGTAACGGTCACTACGACCTCGGGCTTATTCTTCCGATCACGTTTTCGTCCGCTTGGTGGTTTTGGCAAGGAAAGGTTACGTATAGGATCGGATACGATGCTTGTAACAGAGCGGCTTTGTTAACCCATCCCGTTAAATTGCCCTCCCACAAAGAAAAGCAGCATCTCATTATCACGTATAAAAATCTTCTCGCGGTTTTGGGAATTCCTCCTTCCGGTACTCTTCCGAAATTGTATTTGAAAGATTCGGAAGTAGAGCAGGCGAGGGTTCTTCTAAGGAGGCACGGAGTCAGATCTCATCATCGCATCGTAGGAATCAATCCGGGCGCCGCTTACGGTTCCGCAAAATGCTGGCTTCCCGAAAGATTTAGAGAAGTTACAACGAAGCTTCTCGAAAATAAAGATATCGTTGTTGTCTATTTCGGCGATCTGATCACCGCAAACTTAGTTAAAGAGATTTGTCAGGGATTATCCCCAAGGGTTATTAATATGGCGGGACTCACTTCGCTCCGAGAACTCTCCGCTTTGATTTTTCTTTGCGACGTTTTGCTCACCAACGACAGCGGTCCGATGCACATTGCGGGAGCGTTCAACACGCCCGTCGTAGCTCTTTTCGGATCGACAAGTTCGATCATGACGGGGCCGTGGCATAAAGCAAAGATCATTCAAAAACAGGTTGCTTGTTCTCCTTGCTATCGCAGAGTATGTCCGATTGATTTCAGATGTATGAAGCAGATCGGTGTTGACGAAGTCACGGCAGCTCTTATGGGAGCCTTGGAAAAAGATACCGTCGATTCGAAATTGTCGGTTATCAGATAAAAAAAGAGCTTATAATGAAGAGGAACCAATTCACATCGGTTATTTGGGAACTATCTTGCTTGCGACGCTTTTTGGGAACGAATATATAATGGCTTCTTCTGAAGATTTTCAGGTTCAAAAGAGGGAAGAATATAGAGACTGGACGGATGTTTGCAAAGAGTGTTCCGAGGAGGCTCGACTTAAGGGCGAAGACCTTCTGCGCGAGGGTAAAGTTGCCTGTTTGATCCTCGCGGGAGGCCAAGGTTCGCGCCTCGGCGTGACGGGACCGAAAGGGACTTTTTCCGTATCCGCTCTGCAAAAAAAAAGTCTATTCCAAATCCTTTTTGAAAAGATCTTATATGCGGGCATCAGGGCAGGACGAAAACTTCCCGTGGCAGTTATGACCTCTTCGTTCAATCACAAAGAAACCGTTGATTTTCTTTCCTTTCATAATTTTTTCGGTGTTTCCGAGAGGCAAGTATACATTTTCTCTCAAGGAAATCTACCCGTTTTCGATACGGAAGGGAATCCGATGTTTGACGGAAAAGGGGCGTTAATCGAAGCTCCCGACGGTAACGGCAGAGCGCTTCACGCTCTTTATGCTTCGGGGGTACTCGGAACATTTAAGGAAGCGGGAATAGAGTATGTAAACATGGTGCAAGTTGACAATCCTCTTGCCGATCCTTTCGATGCCGACTTAATTGGTTTTCATGCAGGTAAGGGAAGCGACATTTCCATGATCACGGTGGCTAAGGAATCCGAAAGCGAAAGCGCAGGCTTTTTAGTTTCGAAGGAGGGAGAGCTTCGCGTCGTCGAATACAGCGAAAAAAAAGGGGGATCGTTTTCTTTTCTTAATATCGGACTGTATTGTTTTACCGTCGATTTTATAGAGAAAATCGGAAGAGACAACGTAGCTCTTCCTTTACATACCGCTCATAAAAAAATAGACGACACAAGATTCGGATCAAAATCGGAATATTTCATTTTCGATATTTTTTGCTACGCGAAAAAAATCGATGTGTTGCTGAAAGAAAGAGACGAGTGTTTTTCTCCTCTCAAAAATCTCGAAGGCAAAAAAGGACTTGAAGAGGTTAGAGATGCTCTTATCCGAAAAGATCAAAACAGATACTTTGCGATAACGGGTAAAAAAACGGACGGAGTCTTGGAGCTGTCTCAAGCGCTTTACTACCCTACGAAAGAAGATCTTATTTCCTGGGAAGAGAAACATTGGCCCGAAACGGGTTATGTTACTCCGTAGGCTTTGGAATAAGAGGTCTAGAGCCCTTTTAGAAGAAGTGACTAACTAGGATTCGAATCGATTAAAGAGATCCAAGGAGGTGATTTCTTGAAAATATTTTTGGAAATGCCCAACGGTCCTGACTGTTCCCCGCTTTTGCCGGTGGTGTAGGATGTCAAAGGGTTAAAATTTGATGTAAGCGATTCGTTTGACCGTTACTTATTTCCTCTGTTAAATTTTTTTCTAGTCTTTGGGCGAGTCGTTTAAAAATAAGAAATGACGAATGATTGCCATAGATGAAAATCTCTTCCGATGCTATTCTTGCTCTCGTTAATTGTTTTAAGAAACTATTGATGGTGTATCAAGTTTCTTTACTCTGAAATAAAAAAATACGTAAGATCTTTTTTGAGAGAGAGTAATTATGGATCGAGAAATCAGTACGATTATTACCGCAAAAACCGGAGATCGAGTCGTTATTGGCGATGCGGAGCTAAAGCATGCGATGGAAGAGCATTTTTCGATGCTTCCAAAAGATATGCTGTTAGAACTTATCGAGAGGGTTTTAAAAGACCCTACGAAAATTTTCGAACAAATAAAGCTCCGTCAGCACCATCTTTTTTATCGTCTTGATAATCAAAAGTACTTAGTGGTAATTATAAAGAAGACTCAAACTGGTAATTATTTCTCAACTATGTATAGCACGGGTAAAACTATTCGTAATACTCACAAAGAATTAAAGTAGGTCAAATTATGAAAAAAGGAAAAGTGTTTTTTCATCCAATTGACGGTTCAGGATCTTTGACCATTTCTTGGAGTGCGATGCCTAAAGGAGATGCTGTTGAGGCTATTAAAGGCTCAGGAGTTGGTTTTTTTTCAGACAGAGAAGATATACTCGCTGTTATTTTTGATGAAGTAAAAGAATCTCAAGACTGTCAAGTCTTGGAATTTGGCAAATATCTTGTTGAAGTAGTTGTAAAGCATGGTAAGGTCTCATACACAATAACTCACAAAGACTCCAAAACAACTTCTGGAAAAGGCCTTTCAAGACGAAAGATGCCGATCTCAAATAAGAGATAACTTGATTGGCTATTGAGAGAAGGGGCGAAGAGAGTGAGGTTTTCCCCTAAGAGAAGTAGCCAAAGAAATAGAAGTGAGTGTGGGCCTGGTTCAGAGGGTCTTTGGTGTATTAGTCTTGAAGGGGCTTCTTCAAACTGAAGGGCTAAGAACAGCTAAAAGGTTCTTTTTCAAAAAGTCAAAACTTCTTCTGGAAAGTTGGTTAGAGCACTACGGCATTGCGAAAAAGTGCAATATGAGAACTTATCGTTCAGCCTTGTCCGGAAAGGAGGAACTCCTTGATGCTCTGAAGAAATCAAAGTTAAGCCAAAAGGTAACATTCGCTCTTCATTCAGCCGCCGAGGCCCTAGGTTATAAGAATACTAATCTCAATACCCTTGAATTATACTTACTCGACCCGACAGTCCGTTCAAAGCTCGAAGATGTTCTCCTATTAGAACCTCAAGAAAGGGGATATGAGGTTTTACTTATCGAGCCTTACTACACAGGTTTACTTAATCTTGGTCCGGATTCGGATAAAAATATGAAAATCTGTCCTGTTCTTTTAACTTTTCTTGACCTATATTATTTTCCTCTGTGAGGACAAGAACAAGCTGAATTTATGGCAGAGCGTATCCCTGAGCTAAAACGCATCTATAAGAAAGGTTAATCGCAAATGAACTTGAATAAAGTTGGGTTAGTAACGGGAGCTTCTTCGGGGATAGGAAAAGCTATTGCGCAAGAACTGATTAAACGCGGATGGATTGTCATTGGGGTGGCACGTTCGAGCGATAAGCTTTTACAGATTCGAGAGGATCTGTCGGACGCTTTCATTCCGGTAATTTGTGACGTGTCTAATAAAGAAAATATCAAACAAGCTTCCGAGAAAATTCTTGAGATGAAATTGTGTCCTTCCCTTTTCTTTCTCAATGCCGGCATCGCGGGAGAAGCCGTCATTGAAAATCCTAATCGATTTGATCTCAAAATTCATGAAAATATCATGAACGTTAACTATTTTGGAGGTTTGGCATGGATAGAATATTTTGAAAAAGTTTGTTCGGGAAACGGAGGTGCAAATTTCATTGCTACAAGCTCCGTGAATGCTATTTTTGCTCCTCCGACGGGAAGTGCTTACTGCGCTTCCAAAGCTGCCGTTGCCAAAGCATTTGAGAGTTTAAATCTTACCTATTTTGGAACGGGACTTCGTTTTTCCGTGGTATACCCGGGTCCCGTAGATACTGCGGGCCTTAAAGGTAAAGTTCCGTTTACGTGGAAAGCTGAAAAAATGGGTAAGTACATGGTGGATTTTGCCTTAAGTAAAAAATCAAGAGGAGAGCCTTCTTTTTTTTATGCCGTCTTAACACGTCTGCTGAGAGGATTACCGACGGGACAAGTTGCCAAATTTTTTAAAAATCTCGGATAGACTGTCAAAATCATATAGCGATAAAAGGTTTTTCGAAGCCCGGCGTTTCGCCTTAAAACACCTTTGTTGCATTCGGAACAATAGGGACCTCTTGTAAAAGGAAATAATCTGTGGTACTTTCTAGATGACATGTAACAAATGAAGAGGAATCAATGCGCATCGGTTATTTGGGAGCGGGAAGTTGGGGGTTTGCTTTAGCGGCTTTGCTCGCGGGAAAAGGGTACGAGGTGATTTTATGGACGGGCAATCCCGAAACGGCAAAGACTTTGAACGAAACGAAAGAGCATCCCAAGCTGCCGGGGTTCCGAGCGGAAGGAAATCTTACGGTGACTTCCGACATGAAGAAGGCTGTTGACGGGATAGACGTTTTGATCGAGTCCGTTACTTCCAAAGGAATGCGTCCGGTATTCACGCAAGTTTTACAGCACGGCGGCGTTACCTGTCCGATTGTTATAACTTCGAAAGGGATCGAACAAAACAGCGGACTACTGCTTTCCGAAGTTGTTTTGGAAGTCCTCGGAGAGAAAACGAGAAATCTGATCGGTTGTTTAAGCGGTCCGAGCCATGCGGAAGAAGTTGTTTCGGGACTGCCTACTTCGGTCGTTAGCAGCTCGTATGATCCTGCCGTCATGCACAAGATCGTCGAACTTTTTACCACGCCTTTTTTCAGGGTATACCCGAACGGTGACATGAACGGCGTTGCCTTCGGAGGAGCGATGAAAAATATTATCGCGATTGCTTGCGGTATTTCCGACGGACTCGGCTTCGGCGATAATACGAAGTCGGCTTTGATGACGAGAGGTCTTCACGAAATACGGAAGCTTTCCGTTTTAAAAGGATGTAAGGCGGAGACTTTAAACGGACTTTCGGGTCTCGGAGACCTTTGCGTTACGTGCCTTTCGAAATTAAGCCGCAATTACTCTTTCGGACATTTGATAGCGGAAGGACTCTCTCCCGAGGAGGCAAAAGAGAAAATCGGGATGGCTGTAGAAGGTGCCTATACCTGCGTTTCCGCATTCCAGCTCGGAACCAAAGCGCATATCCCCATTCCGATCACGCAAGCGGTGTACTCCATTATTTACGGAAATCTCGATCCTAAAGAAGCAGTTAAAGCTCTTTTACAAAGAGCGATCAAAGAAGAGCACTTATGATAAAAACAAAAGTTGTTTCTCCCGAAGAAATTGCGAGAATGGAAAAGGCAGCCTGTGCAGGGGGCTGCAATGAAGAAGAATTTATGGAACGCGCCGGAAGCGCGGTTGCAGCGTACGCCGAGCAATTTATTTTGGAAAACGGCTTGGAAAGGAAAGTGGTTCTTCTCACGGGAAAAGGCAATAACGGGGGAGACGGATATGTAGCGGGGCGCAAGCTGATTGAAAAAGGGTTTTCGGTCGAAGCTTTTTCAACCGCTCGTCCCGAAGCACTTGGGGCTCTTTGTCTTAAGCAGTCGCAGCAATTTACAAATGTGGGGGGAAAGACTCGTTTTGTCGAGGAAGGGATGCTCTCGTTTGAAGGGGGAGTGATCGTTGACGCTCTTGTCGGAACGGGGTTTAAGGGAAAGGCGGAAGGGGATCTTGCAAAAGCAATCACCCTTGCGAATAACTCTTCTCTTCCGATCATAGCGGTTGATATCCCTTCGGGGCTTTCAGGCTCTACGGGAGCCGTTGAAACGGTTGCTATAAAGGCTGACGTAACGATCTATCTCGAATTTCCGAAGATCGGGTTTTTTATCGGGAAAGGGATGAATCATGTCGGCAGGTTACGCAAAGAGAGTTTCGGTCTCCCCGAAGAGTATCGAGAAGCTCTGCGCCCGGAAGCTTTTTTGGTAGGAGACGGGGGGATGAAACACTTACTGCCTCCGGCGCAGCGAACCCAAAATAAATACGAAGCGGGATACGTTGTAACTCTTGCAGGTAGCTCTTCCATGCCGGGAGCGGGGGCGCTTTCTTCTTTGGCGACTCTTCGTTCGGGCGCGGGGATAGTAAGATGGTTTTGTTTCGGAGAGAACTTGCCGAAGTGCGGCTTTCCCGAAGTGATTACGCATCTTCTGCAAGAAGATGAGGATACGTTCTTTCGAGAATTGAAAAGGGCTCGTTCTTTGCTTGTGGGACCGGGACTCGGTCGCGATAAAATGGGGATCAAGAAAATAAAAAAAGCTCTTGAAGCGTCGTCTTGTGCTACGGTAATTGACGGAGATGCCCTTTTCTTTCTTGCGGAGCACCCCTCTTTCCCTATACCCGAAAATTCGATTGTAACTCCTCATCTCGGAGAGCTTAAACGACTGCTCGATGCGCATAAGTTACACAAGGGTTTTTTCAAAGACGCTCAAGCATTTGCGGACAAAAAGAAAGTAACGCTGCTTGTTAAAGGAGCTCCGAACTTTCTTTTTGCGAAAGGAGAAGTTCCTCTAATTATGCCTTTCGGCAATCCCGGAATGGCAACGGCAGGGAGCGGCGACGCTCTTGCGGGAGTTTTGGCAGGGCTACTTGCTCGGAGACTAAAAGTTGTCGATGCTGCAGTTTTCGGCTGTTTTATACACGGGCTTGCAGGCGATATCGGAGTTTCGGAAAAAACGGAGTATTGTCTTATTGCTTCGGACATTCTCGACTCTTTGCCTAAAGCTTTTAAGAAGGTATTAGAGAGGGATTGAATAGAAAAATACAAGTGATTCCGATCCCGGATTTTTGTAGCCCAAGCTTGCATTCGAAAGATGATAAAATTGCGCTCCCACTCTTGCGTAATTCGGGAGTATGTAAGCGATCTCCATGGAAGATCTGAACTCGAGGATAAGGCCGAGTTCTTTTCCGTTTCCTTTGAAATATAGACCGGGAGCAAAACTCGGGGTCAGAACTGTGGACTTCGACAGAAAAATATCTCCCGCAAGTCCTCCGTATACATAGAGCGTTGCTTTTGACGTTCCCATAACTCCGACTAAAGGACGTAGATACAGACACGATTTCAATACCGAACGATATTCCAGTTGGAATAGTACATTATGAGGGCTGTGGATGATGTCATATACCCCGAATCCGACGTTTAACAGCTTCGGGTTGACTCTTTTTTTGGATGTTTCCTCAGCTTGTACCAAAAGGGGAAACAGAAAAAATAGTAGTGCTATAAGGTAATTCATGAGAGCTCCCTAAAAATCAATTCTTTATCTCCCTTTTATAAAAAAAGCAAGAAACTATTTTCTTACTCGATGAAAATATTGCTACCTATGTAATATGCACTTAAATCTCTATCCATATAGGAAAAATCGTATGCTTCTTTTTCGACGAGGGGGAATTAAAGTAGTCTCTTTTTTTGTTTTCCTCCTTATCTGCGGATGTTCGAATATGCCGTACAGAGGAAAAGACGTTTTGGGAGCCGACGAGTTCGTCATGGACTCCTACAAAATCAAAGAAGGGAAGCTTTCGATGCTTCAATTGATGGACGGAAAAGATTTCGAACCGATCCCCGAAAGTCTTTTGCAGCCCTACTGCGATTTGGTTCACGAAGGAGATCGCCTCTCCATCGTTCTCGTTCATCCGACGAGAACGGATCTCGTAACTTCTTTTGCTTCTTTAAATCAGACGATAGGCTTTCGGGTACAAAGCGGAAAAATCATTCTTCCCGATCTAAGACCGATTTATGTCGAAGGACTT
>Ga0116227_10006047_pt1 | contig 24859 bp, 16 predicted proteins | sample S1TSphgellanicum_FD_89693 | JGI IMG/M metagenome (GOLD analysis project Ga0116227, IMG submission 89693) | Host-associated microbial communities from peat moss isolated from Minnesota, USA - S1T2_Fb - Sphagnum magellanicum MG | ecosystem: Host-associated > Plants > Peat moss > Unclassified... | reverse complement strand
TTTAGTGACATGATGATGGGAAGGAAGGAAGGGATTCATGCAAGAAATTTGCAGACAACAAGAAGCTCTCAAGTGCACAAAACCGAAACTCTCAAGTAGTGCACAGAAGCTCCTCAGCTCTCAAAACTGTTTTGTTGTTGTTGTTGTTGTTGTTGTTGTGTGGAGGTTCGAGTACTTGATGGGTGTTTTCGTTTGAGCACTAGTGTTGTTGTTTGTTGTTGTGGTGGAAAGAATGTGTTGTGGATTCTGAGCTTGCGTGTTGTTTGTTGTTGTAGAAGAGTGTCTTTTGGATTTGGTCAAAAAAGTGTGTTTTGGATTTTGAACTCGAAAATTTGTTCTGTAATTTTGTTGTGAGCTTGGAAGCTTGGTTTTATTTTCCTGTTTTTTTGGGAGAGGGGGGGGGGAGGAGTTTTGAGGCAATGACTACTTATTACTTTGTGTCTTTGTTTGTTTGTTCTTGCAAGTTTGAGTACTTGATGGGTTTTTTGTTTGAGCACTAGTGTTGTTGTTGTTGTGGAAGAGTGCATTTTGGATTTTGTCAAAAGAGTGTTGTTTTGTATTTTGAGCTTTGAAATTTGTTCTGTAATTTTGTTGAGTTAGGAAGCTTGTTGTCGTTGTCGTTTTGGGGGGGGGGAAGTTTTGTGCTTTTGGAGGTTTGAGACAATGACAGCAGTTCTTCCCACTAGCAGACTCTCATCAGGATCTGCAAGCCCAAGTTCGACATTTTCTGCAAGAACTGGGATTTTCAGCAGCTCAAGAAACCATGAGAGAGAGATCATGAGCGGCAACAATGGAGCAGCAGCAGTAGCAACAGCTGATTACAGAGGAGGAGCTCTTCCTCACCAGCAGCAGAGGAGGAGACAAATGATGATGACTACTCATGATGAGCATGATGAGAATGATGAGAATGAGGAGGAACAACAGGAGCAGGAGCAGCAGGAACAGGAGAGAGAGAGAGCTCAGCTCTCTATTGTTGCTATGCTTCTGGATACAATGAGAAGATCCCTCATGGCTTCATGTCAAGCTGTGAAAGCAGACGAAAGCCCCGAAACTCTGGAAATCGGTTGGCCCACTGATGTCCAACATGTTGCGCATGTCACATTCGACCGCTACAATGGGTTTCTTGGCTTGCCTGAAGAATTTGAAGTCGAGGTTCCTCTGCGTGCACCCAGTGCCAGGTTTGTGAACATCCTGACAGCAAACTGAAACTCTTTTTTCTGAGAAAGAAATGAGATTTGCACAGAGAGAGAGAGAGAGATCTGTTTTGCATGCAATTTTGTTGTTGCTGGCATTTTTTGGTGAGATTTTGCTGCTGGTGGGTGGTGTGCTCAGGGAGCAATGTGTTGCAAGTCATCGCTGATAATGATGATGATTTTTCTTCTGTTATTTTGCAGCCAAAATGTGTTTGGAGTGTCTGCGGAATCAATGCAATGTGCATTTGACACCAAGGGAAACAGTGTGCCTATGATTCTCCTCCTCATGCAAGAGCGGCTTTATCATGAAGGAGGCTTGAAGGTCTTCTTCTTCTTCATTGTTTCTCCAGATCATGCTTGTTGTTGCCTTTCCCAAGATCTGTCGTCGGCAAATGCTGCCATTCTATGATTTTTACAACAATCCCTTCACTTGCTTGCCTGTCTGCATTTTTTTTTCTGCAGAGTGTCTTGAAGACAGTCTTGACCTAATTCTTCATCCACCATTTTTCTTCTCTGGTTTCAGCATCACTTCAGACAGTTTTTTTCTATGTTGCACATTATTGTCTGATAGATCTTCTTAGTTTCCTTGCTGATAGTGTTTCTCGAAAGTGTTGTTGCAGCTTGAGCTCTTATTGTTAGCTTTGTTTTGAGATAGAGGTTCTCCTCATGGCATTTTTGTTAATTTGTGTTCTGCTCTTGATTTTGCAGGCAGAAGGCATATTCAGGATAACTGCGGAGAACAGTCATGAGGAGCATGTACGGGATCAATTGAACAAGGGTATAGTGCCTGTGGATATCGATGTCCACTGTCTTGCTGGCCTCATCAAGGTGTGGTTATCAATTTTTATTTAAATTTTCTTTTAGATTCATTTTTTTGTAACTTTGCTGTGGATATCCAAACCCAAGAAGCTTCAAGAGATGAAGACAAAGCTTTCATTGCAAGTCTACACTCTTGATGCAATTTTTTTCTTTCTGATGGAGATAACTCATTCATCTTCTTGTAGAGAGATGGTATAAGAATCCAAGAGTCATAGGGTTGCAGAAGTAGATGGAGAGTGGTAAAATGTAGCTGGAAGCTGAGTTGCAACTCTTACTTGTGGTTTTTTTTTGGAGTTGTGGGTAGGCATGGTTCAGGGAGCTGCCACAAGGAGTGCTAGATGTGTTCACAGCTGACCAAGTTATGGATTGCAATACTGAGGAGGAAAGTGTGGCTCTGGTGAGACTCCTGCCACCCACACAAGCTGCTCTGCTTGATTGGGCTGTCAACCTCATGGCTGATGTTGTACAACAGGAATCCACCAACAAAATGAATGCCCGCAACATTGCCATGGTGTTTGCGCCAAATATGACTCAGGTAATAAATAATTTCTTCCTTCTCAAGCGCTCTCTTGTGCCATGCACCCACAGATCCAGCATTTTTCTTGACGTCTATCACAGTCCCTCTTTTGCTTGTGTTTTTGTCTTCTGATATTTCTGAGGTCGATTCTCCTCAAGTCCTTGCTTTAAAGATATATCTGATATCTTCATCACATATTCTATTGCATATTTCCAAGTCCCTTATGATCATTTCATAAATGTTTTATTTTCAATGATAGTTTCTGTAGATGTCAGACTTTGCACTGTTCTTGGTCAGTTTGGTGTTGTTGCAGGATGTGAGTATTACTCTTTCTAATGCGGTAATTCTTTTGGCATCTTGCAGATGGCAGATCCATTGACTGCACTAATGCATGCAGTACAAGTGATGAATCTTTTGAAGACACTCATAATCCGGACTTTAAGGAGTCGACAGGAGGTAGTATTGGAAGATCAGCATGGATCTCCAGCTCCTGAGTCTTCAGAAGGCGATGAGCCTGATAGTGATTCTGGTGGTGTGCTCCTGAATGGTCATGAACGCCACAGTTCTGGGCCCACTGTGGATACCAAAGTTGGATATGACCAGTATTCACGTCGCATTATCATCCCACCCAATTCCAAGCGCACCACCAAAGTGAAACCCAACAAATCTGGAAGATTGGTAAATACAATTGATCAGCATACTGAAAGGGTTGAGGCATGGTAGGATGGCTTGAATTTGTCTTGACAGGATTCCAACTTTTTTTTTTCCCTAGTGAATTTCTGTCCTGGGAACAAGCAAAAGAAGAAATCTTGAGAATATAAAACATAGAACAGTCCCTCCTCAGCTACAACACATCACAGGAGTGCTGATGCCAATGAGGGATTTCTGAGGTGGGTTACTGGTTTATTTAGGAGGGGAGAGGAGGGAAGGGGAACAAGGGGGCACAGGAGGTCAGGATGTACAGCTAAAACCCAAAGTTGAAGTCAGGGACCATCCTAGTTGACTCTAAAATATCATACATTTGTGCTGAAGGTTAAGGATTTTTGTTTGCTTGATTGTGGTTTGAAGTGGAAGGGGTACAGGAGGTAATAGCACTTGCAAAAGTGGTCACGAAAACTCTGTAATTTACAGAAGTGGTCACAAAACTCTGAAGTTTACAGAAGTGGTCAGGAAAACTCTATAGTTGTTAGGAAATCAGTTCTTACAGGTGGTTGTAAACAGGGATGTACCCAATTTTGGAGAGGCAGACTGGTTGGTCACCAATTTTGGGAGGATATGGAAGGTTGCTTTGTTTGCCAAAATGTTGCTATTTGTACAGCTTAGAGTTCAGACTTGATATAAATTCTTTTCTCTCAAGTGCAGCAGTGCTTACATGAGTTTAATCTACCTAATATTTCTTCTCATTTAGTAAACTTGATACAACATATCCCCTTGGATTGCCTGTTGGCGTCTGCCCTTCTAGATAAAGCTCATGGGATTGTCAAAGTGATTGCACCCACAAAGTTACAAACCAGCCCATCAGCACCCCCCACATTTAGCTCCAAAAAAACAAAGCACCAAAATTATGACCTCAGTCCTCTGAATATCGCTTTGATGAGTCTCGACAGTCCCTTGTAGAACTCCTGGGACATCCATCTTGACAATGTATGGACCCCAATCACATAAACAAAATTGAAAGTTCAAAATGGAGCAAAGAAGCTTGAACTAAACAAATTAAGTTTGGCAGAACATTCATAAATTATCATTAGTTTGTGCATGCAATTTAAGGATAGCAAACCTTTCAATTTTCCACTATACTATGCACTCTCCATCTAGAGAATCTAAAGAACATGTATAAAAATCTTTTGCATATATTACTTATGCATTACCATTGTGCATAATATTACTTTGTTAGCTGATTTCACAACTTAGACACAAGTGATGAGCAGTCTAGAACAAAGTGCATCCATATCAAGAGGTCACATTACATCCATCTGTGCAACTTTCATATACTCTAGAAACTTGTAATCTAGCACTTGGGAGGTATCCAAGTTTTGTGACACTTTGTGATAGGGTGGAGGGTGAGATAGTGTCACAAGCCATGGTGGAATTGTTTTCCTATCATTCACCATCAAAAATGAAAACTATGAGTCAAGATTGAAGACATTTAGCAAGGGTGGAAATGCTGCTAACCTAACAATAGGAACCCTTGATGACATCGAGGTGGTTCCAAAAATGGGCTGAAGCACTACTACCTTACAATATTCATCACCTCCATCACTATTTATATCCAAGTATGGCCTCTAACTCACTTACAAGCAAGACAATAGTTAGAGTGCACTGCCCTTTACTTTCTACTAACACCACCCCCAACCTCCCCAAGTAATCCAAACTTTCTTGTCAATACATTTATGGTATGCCCAAATGTGTTTCCCTTGGTGTTCAAATGCTAAACCAAGTAATGCACTTGCTAATTGGTAACAGTGTTAGTGTACATATGAAAAAAATCAATAGCAAAACTTTGAATTGAAATAAAGTTAGTGACGTAGGTGTCATGCAAATGAACATTGAATCTCACAAAGAATCTATCGCTTTGAATAAAGGCAAAACATAACAAAGATTGAAATGACTTCCATATCCACAAGGAGGCCAAAGAAGGAAAGAACCTTGGGCTCCTCAACATTTACACAATCCATGTCAATCACTAGAGTCATGTATTCATTCAAACCCTAATAGTATTAAAACCCATGTGATAATGAAACCCTAAAACAATCAACATTAGATGATGTAAACTTTTTTGACCCCCCTCCCTAGGGCATTCTTAAATGATTAGTCCTTGAACTTAAATGCACATTCAACCCTTTTAAAACCACATTCACATTTGGACAACTAAAAATAAAAACAATGTTATCTAAAACAAGTTTATTTCCCATTCACATATACCATGTTATGTAACACAATATTTAAGGTGGCATCCTAGTTGGCAAGGTGTGTTAAGGCTTGTTTAGGGAAATGCTTGTTAACATTGCATCTTTAAGCATCATAGATTTTTAGTGAACAAATCAATGTTACCATAAAATTTTAAAAATTGGTCAAAGAAGTCAATGTCAATTTTTTCAAGATATTTTTATGTACCTCCCTCTTCTCATTTCACCATTGTGAACACAAACATAACAAGAGAGTTCCTTGCAATAGTTCAAAATAAAACATGTTTCAAATAGACATATAGACATGCCTCACACACACATTACAAGTTGAGAAAGATATATATGTACTCGACTGCTGGAACAAGATCTACCCCCCCACCCCCACATAATTATCAAACCAACATTTGACAAAATCATTTTCAGTTGTCAGATGCTTGAACATATCACTTGAATTTTATTTTCAACTAAAGAATACATTTTCTGTAAGATTTAAAACATTTTCATCACAAACTTTCTTTATATTTTGAAAAACAAAAGTGAAGGGTCTTATAAAATGAAGGTAGAAACAAAACAATTTTCAAAGGAAGGTTGCAAAACAAAGAACAAAGTGAAGGAGAGTGGTAATGAGCTTGTTAATGGGCTATTGAACTTGCATGATTTAATTCTTTTAGTAATTCTTCAAAGATTTTTGGTTTCTAAATTTTTTGCAATGTTAACTTTTCATAAGGTTGGATCATGCAATGAAAATCATGGGATGGCTATAACATTTTAACATATGGTTTTGACAAAAGACCATACTTGTGTTTGACCTTGGGCATGCTAATCCTAATGTTTTCAATAGTTGCATTGTCTTCACCTTTTATTTTGCAATTGAAGCATGGTGGCCAATGACATTCTTTTGTTATGTTACAATGTTGTGGGTATTTTGGTAAAGGAAAACATTGGATTCGAGCATAAGGATTATGTTATGTGACATTAAGATGGGTAATAATACATCAATTTGTTAGCATATGTGGAGAAGTGGTTTCAATGGATGTTGGAGATTTTTTGAAATACCATGTACAACAAGCTACACTTACCTAATAGTGGTTTTGATATAATTGGCCTTCTTTTTAGATATAATATTCATCTACGAGAAAGGTACCAATGTTGTTAAAGGTCAACAACAAGTTAGTGCTATAATAGGAAGTTGAGTTTGTAGTGTTGGATGAACTTGATGCTATCAAAGTTAATTTCATGAATTGAATTAGATAATATTAAAAAAGACACATGTATACTTGTGCAAATGTATCAAATTGTGATAGGAAAAGTTGAGTTGAATTGCTTTAACATGCACACACTATAGTCTCTAGTTAGATTTGATAGTTTCATGCTAAATAATTAATATATTTTTTAAAATTTAATTTCAACAAGTAGATTTTTATTTTTTTGATATTAAAAAATCCTCTTATATCATGTATTTGGAGACGTATGCACAATGTGTCTAGATGGTTACACTTTTAAGCATTCAAATGTGGAGATCATGTTTCAAAATATTGAAATGTCATCATTTTGTTTTGATAAGGGTTTTGAGATGATAACAAGGTTTCTATTGCATAATATATAACTTTATGTGGTTTGTGGTTGGAACCCAATTTGCATGAACAAGGTTCCTACTATTTTGTGTTTGGGGAGTTGATCCCCAGTGTGTGGCTTTGGAGTCCCATATTTTGTGTTATAAGATTAGAATGTACAAAGGAGAAATATGACACATGGTTGATGCCAAGTTTGTAAATTTTTAATGTTTGTTTTGAACCTTGATTCCTACAATGTGCAAATGAATACATTTTGTAACATGAAAGATTTGTTTGCATGTTTTCATGTGTCTTTGTTAGTTTCCATAAATGAATGCAATCTAATAATGCATGTCAACAATGTGGTAATATTATTTTAATTTGAAAAATTAAAAAGTAACTTAATTGATGTTGAAGTTGTCAAGATATTAAAGTATTGAATTGTAGCAACTACATGTTGTGAAAGATGTCTTTTTTGTACAATTTAGTTGAAAAATTGAAATAAAACGTAATTGGATTCAAAGAATATGCTTTCAAAAAAGTTTTAATTCTATAAGCACATTAGAATCAACTATGGATGTCGTGTTTTTATTATTGAGCCAAATTATGATCAGGTTTTATACTTTTGGAATGCCCAAAAACATCATTATTTTCATATCAAGTACTCACTTAATGTATCATTTCATTAGTAGAAAACAACCTTTTTTAACCAAACAATTTTCAACTTTGAATTATTTCATATTTAATAAAAAAATTAGTTGGTTACCAAGTAAATAATGTTGCTTATTGATTTGGATAGTAATTGGAAATGATGTTTGACTAAAGTGCTACTTCTAAAATATTCTTAGAATCGAACAACTTCACAGTTGATCTCTAGTTGAGTTGTCAACTAAAGATATGGTTTCATCAGGTGTCATGATATCACAAATCTTTTGTTTGAATATTTTTGTAATATTTTGGATATTTTGATACTCATTTAGGAGTGGATGAAAATTAATCAAGATGGATGAATCAAGCATTGTTATTGGTTGATGTGGTTATGTCACAAGTCATTTATTCAACTATTTTGGTAGTATTAATTTTGGATGGATGAAAAATATCAAGTTAGGTGGATGAAACATTGTGTATGTTCACAAGTTGGAAAGTTTAGGGGTTACTATCAACGTTTTAATTTGGAATTCTTATTTGTAACCAAAATGGCTCTCATCCATAATAAGCTATAAAAGAATGGGAATATTTTACAAGAAGATTCACCCAATTTTTCCTATAAAGGGCAAATAAAGTACAAATAATTAATTATCTTTTTCTATATTTGGATATATAATGAAAACTGAATATAAAAGCTTCACAATTTTTACTCTTAAAATAGCCCTTTTAAACCAAGCCTAGGCCAATTTTTTCTAAATAGCTTAACCACATGACCTAAGTGAAAGCCTAATCTTTAGTGCCACATTGTGGCCTACTTTTATGTGACATGTTTCATGGCTTAGGTCTAAGTTTAAATCTATAACTATTAATGAATTGTAATATTTATATTAATTTATTTATATTAATTCTCATTAATTCAATAATAATAATAACAAAAAATATTATTATTACTACTTCAGTAGTTATAGTAGTTTTTAAATAATAATTCATGTAATGATATAATATCATTATATTGATTAATGAAAATGTTGAAATTATTTTTTATTTTATTATAATTCTAGTTAATAACTAACCTAGGTTATTTAATTTTTTATTTTTCTTATTTTTATCTCCCTTATTAGTTATAAATATTATTAATTACAATAGTAAATGGTTAGTAGTAATAAAAATTTATCAAAAAATCATAATTTCAATAGGTATAGTAATCTTTTAATAATTGTGCCTAGTTATACCTAAGTAGTCTACTAAGCCTACGCCAATCAATAATTAAACTAGTTGGTGGACTAACTATTTGTCTATTTAATGTAGCTACTAGTTTAACTAAACCTAGGTTAAGTAGACTATGAGCTTTGATCTAGGCCTAACTAAACTTAAACTAGGTTCTAATTGAATTGTAATTAGGTTACAATTGATTAAGTTGTTATTAGGTTGTAACTTGGTTACAATTAATTGGTTTGTAACTAGGTTGCAATTCAATTGTTCATCCCATATTTTTTGTTTTCCGTTTCAAAGAATCCAAACTACATAAGGAAGTGAACTAAAAATGTTGGAAAAACAAAAGAATGAAAATTTAATAACCATTTAAGACAAGCCAATCAAAAAAGCTCAACCCAAAATGAAATAGGATTTTCTTGACTAAGTGCCACATGGCCTAAGTTTAAGCATAACTTAGGTGTCATGTGACTTAAGTTTAGGCCTAGCCTAAGGACGACATAGGCTATTAAAATTTAACCTAACCTAGGTGCCACATTATTGAACCTAAGTGGCTTATGTTTAGTTTACATCAGAAATTTATAGGCTTCATGGGTTTGTATTATTTAAACATGAATGTCATAAATTATTTAAACGCATAAATCATGTGCACAACTTTTGTGTGTAAACAACACAAATTGACATATAATATCTATGTTTAAACAATATGAATATGTATATGACATTCATGTCATAACAATGCACACAACATCGATGTTCAAACAATACAAGTAGACGAATGACATTCGTGTCTATTCCATACAAACCTATGAAAAGTAAATTCTACACAATTATTATTGCTAAATCATGGCCCATGAAGTTTGTGATGTAGTGTAGGTGAAAATGTTTAGACCTAGCCTAAGTGCCTATATGTAGGCCAAACCTAGGTTTGGGTTAGTGCCAATGTTTAGACATAGCTTAGGTGCCTATGTGTAGGCCAAACCTAGGCTTAAGTTAAGTGTCAATGTTTAAACCTAGGCTAGGTGGCCTATGTTTAAGTGCCATGTGGCATAACTTAATTTAATGTTGAGGTGGCATATCCTTTCGATGTGGATGTGCCACATGTCATTTAATTATTAATTGACCTTTTGCCCAATTGAATTGTAACACAATTGAACTTGCAACTATATTTGATGATGTCATGCAATGTCAATGAAAGGATCCCATCAAGAAATTGAAAATGACCTTTGGCTATAATGGTAAGTAAACGATGCCATGCAACATCAATAAATGAAGTTCATTCACACTGGATCATAGTTGAAAATGACTTTCAACTATACTGGTTAGTAGGTTTACAACTAAAGTGGTCAATGTCCATGGTGCTAACATGTGTTTGTTGCTTTCAACTTGTTGATTTTTTGGGTTATATAGTTGCAAAAAAAATATGTTGTAGTTGCAAAAAACATTTTGCAATTGTATTTGTCATCTTCAACTTCAATTTGTAGTTGAAATCAAGTTGAAAACATAGTTGCAAAGGGGGAGCATTTCTCCTAATGTTTGAATCAAGATTTTACACTTGGTTTTTTATGTTTTGTTTTAAAGCACAACATTTTCCAAACCCCTTATTTTAGCATTTTTTGGTTCACCTTTGATCTCACACACATGACCTATTTTGGCACATAAATTTTCATCAAAAGTCATATATAGCTTTAACTCTTAACGTTTTTTTCCTCAAAAACCATTTAAACATTTTACCTTTAAAGGCTTTTCCCCCTCAAAAATCATAATTAGCCTTAACCTTAAAGGTATTCAAGGTCATTACACCTTCTCCAACATGGGTCATGACCAATGTTGTGCAAGTTCATCTTTTACCCATATATACATGCCAAGTGTGAACATCATATATTATTTACCCTAACCTATTTTCCTCAAATCAACATACCTTGATGAAAAACATATTCAAAGGTATGTAAATGTAAAAATTATACCTTATTTGCAACCTTGGATATATGTAAAAAATACCCATACCCATAGCTAGATATGTTTTGGGTGCTATGTTTAAAAGAGCCAATGGGATTACTTTATAAGAGGATCTTGGGGTGCAAGCAAGGTAAAATAGACAGCTCATTACTCCTTATAAAAAAAAATTACATGTAGCCATGAAAAAGTTTTAATGTATTGAAAGTAGAATTTTTTTTTGTACAATAATAAACATGATAATAATCTTTCACTTTATGTTTAAAATGTTGAAAAACCCCATCTTGAAAGTAGAATTTTAAAAATAATTCTACTTGCATGAAATGTCTAATCTTACAAAATGGGCTACATGTAGATGAAATATTGATTAAAAAAACATTCAACTTAATGGAGCCATAAATTTTTTTATGTATTATCAAATTATGAAGTAGGTTATAATCATAATATATTCAATTTTTAATATGATGTAGGTTTGAACATTGTTTTGACCTAGTTAATTTCAAAAATACTTTCAATCTACTTTTATGATACCAAAGTTGTTCAAAGTTTGTATCCAACTTCCCATAAACTAAATGTAGGGCCTTATGATTTTATATTTCTACTTCAAAATATTTTGAATCTACTTTCTTGTGTCCATATCAAAAAGTGTTCCATTTTTTCATTAGACTTTGGGCGGACTACTTTTTTTGTTTACTTTACCTTGCCATGAAACCTTTTTTTAGCCCTTTCCAAATTTTCACATGAAAGAATTTTTGAATGAAATCTTCTGCAATGTGCTATATATATATATATCCCCAATATATCATATGTTCTATGTTAATCATTGTTGAATAAATATGAAATTTTTGAACTATGCCAAATTTTGTGTTTGATCTTGAAAAATTATCATTTGGAACATACTTTGAATTTCTAAAATTTTCAAATTCCATAATTTTAATTGTGAGTTTTTTAAAAGTATGGGTAGTAGGCTAGTATCAATTAAATATTTTTAACATCAAAATGTTTATTAAAAAAATTCCTTTACCCTAGTCCTTTGCAACATTGATTACTTTAACATAACTATTGTGCAAGTTCAAAAGTCTTTTACTAAAACCAAAATCCAAATCAATTTTTTAATTTGAATTCCTCAACACTCATATTACTCCTTTAGCACAACTTGGAATGACTAACATAAGTTTAAAATGTTAAAACAAAAACAAATTTAAAAAGCTTACATTTTCCACCATGGTTTTTGGCTCCTTTGAACATAGTTACCCATCTACCAAAATAATTACTTTTGTATACTTGGACCTTAACTTAATGGAAAATTTTGAATGTTAATATACCATTATCCAAAGGCATATAAAATATATATATTTACACAACATCAGTCATGACTAATATTAGGTGGGTATTAAGTTGCTTAGTCAATCAATTGTTTTTTTATTTGTTTCTCACAATGAAAATGAATTGGTATCACAAACAATGATAACCGGTTTGAGAATTGACTATTCGATTTTCACTTGAAAGCAAACTATGTTGAAGAGACTAAATTCAAGAGACCTAAGTGCCATCGATGGCTTAACTCGGGTATGATTTTCAAGCGTATAGGTAGTAACTTGTCTTTAGGTTTATAGTTTATAAAGGTTTTAAAAGGTTTTTAAAAAATTGGGATTTGGATTAGGGATCCAACTTGGTGGCAACTAAGGTTAAGAATTAGCATGGTGGCACCCAATGGGGTCCCAACATTTGCATTTACATGAGTTTCATATATCTATTACCTCCTTCATTGATAAAAATCCTCATGTTTCTCCCCCATTCTAATTTATTTGTTTTTCTTTATTTCTTTTGTACACTTTACGTCTTGTTCCAAGGTTATGTTATGCGCTTTCTTTGTTGAAGCTTTGTGCGTTCTTGTGCTTGTTTTGTTTTTGTTAGAACTTTGTTTCCTTTTGGAACTTCGTTGACACTTTGTTCATTTTTTCACTAACCTTTTCTTCGAGTTTTTTTCTTTTGTTTTTTTTGTTGAAATCTTTGAATGTTATTGCTATAGTTCATTGCCATCACACTTACTTGGCATCAATGGTTGCTCAATATCCCTCCTATTCATCAATTGCTAATGTTGTTCATTGTTGATTACTATTGTTCATTGTCAATTGTTACTACTAGCCATTGGTTGTTGTTCCTTGTTGTCAATTGTTGATGCTCATCATTGATTATTGTTTCATATTAATTGTTGTTCGTTGTTGGGGGTTGTTGTTTACTACTTAACGTTGAATATTGGTAACATTATTACTTTGATGTTGTTGTTTGAACTTCAAGTACAATAACTTTTCCTTTGTCCTTGTCGATTGTTATTAGTCATCATCAATTATTGTTCATGTTTTGTTGTTACAGTTGGTATTTCCTTCCTTTTGCTTTGTGTAGGTTTTAGAACATTCAAAGGTCTAATGTTGATGTTCAACCTTGAACTTTTTTTCAATGCCAATTTTTTTTCTTTTGTAATTTTTTTATTTGTTAAAGCTTGTTGGTTTGTTAATTCCTTTTCAAAAATCTCGTAGAGCTCAATTTTTGTAAAACTTGACCTTTGTTTCTTTTTTAAAAAGATTCATAGAGCTTAAACTTTGTTTTTGTTATATTTTGTCTATTATGTTTGGTTATTTTTGTTGATGTTTTTTTTTGTTGTACTTTTCAAAAATTAAGTTTTAATTACATTTTTTTTGGTGCAAGATTTGTATTGCAACCATTTCATTTCATTCATTTAAGAATTGGCTTTGCATTTTCACACAATGGTGAGAGGAAAGAAATGTGTGAATATTTTTTTCTATAAATAAATGCTTGCACTTTCATTTCTAATAGTGCTTTTGTAGATCATAAAGTTGTTTGATTTCTTTTTTACTCATTGAGTTGCATTTCTTGTGAAAAATCAAACATGGAATAGTCCCTTGAAAATGACAAATAAATAAATAAAAATGTATGTGAGGTTTTATTGAATGAAATGTGAAAGCATGGTTAGGTGGCTCAAAAGTGGTGCTTGAGAGTCCATAATCTAACATTAGGGTCCATTGACGATTGGGGTACCAAAATGGAATGTCTAATTGAAAAAGGACTACAAAAGATAACATTGGATTTTTGTTTATCTTACATTATTATAATTGTAATGGATTGTTGTATGCCAATAGATAAAATGATGTCTTTTCAAATTAATAAAAACATTTAAAAATAATTTGGATACTATTTTAATGTCATTTTAAATCTTGTAAACTAAAGGAATCAAATGTTTAAATTACTTTTTTTTTAAAAAGTAATCAAAAGGAAGGCATAAAATCACACAATTGATTTCAATTTTTTGTTACAACAAAAACATGCTCCCTTTTATGAAAGTACATGTTCATTGGATGAATTTGATGAAAAACCAGATCATTCAAAAATTTCAAGGTCTTAAAATTTTGAAGGAAATAGCTACAAGGTAAAGGACTCATTTTAAAAACCATTTGATAAAAAAATTATGTTCAATGGGTTCAAAATGTTTAGCTTTAGATGCAAGTCACATGTGCAGGAAATAAACATGTTTGGTTGTCAATTGAAACCCATTTTGGGATGTTTTGCATTTATGGCATTAAACAAAAGTATTCATACACAACTATGTATGATTGTGAAAAATAATCATTAACACATGAATTATCTTATATTGAATTATTCAAATTTTCTCACTTAAGTTTGTTTCATGTATCTGTTATTTGTAAAAAGTAGTTCTAAAAAGTCTTTAAGTCCTTTTTTTCCTTTTTTGCACTATCATTTTTTTTTGCAATTTTAGCAATTATCAAACCATAAATCTTATAATTATCCCCTATGCTTTTAGTCAAATATTAATATGACAACCTATGAATATCCTTAAACATCTGATTAATAAAAAAATCCATGCAAAAGATAATTTTTTTGATATGAAATAGACTTTCAAGAATAAAAATTCACATCATTTAAAACTTTATATATATGTAAATTTTCAATGCCTCACTAATAAATTGTTCATTTGATGATGCTTTATTTTTTAAATTTTTATTTTGACACTACTTTGACATATACTTTGAGTCCACATTTTTCATTTTTTCTATGTGATAGACATAGGGTTGTCATTTCAAAAGCCCATTACAAATCCATAATCTTTTTAGAATTCATCCAAAATTTTCATGATGATTTCCATTAAAGTTTATGACAACATGAATAATTGAAAAATTGAAAATATTAATTTTGAATATGGCTTTAAATTTTACGTTTGTATGTAATCCAAATAAATTACAAGTGAGACAATCCAAACAGTCCACCTATCCATGCTTTCACCCTAAAGTGGAAATTGACAAGGAACCTTTATGAAAGAAGTATAAAGGAAATCCAAGTCTACAAACAAAAGTGAACATAAATTCAAAAATTGATGTGGAAATAATGAACGAAAATCTTCCAAAGTTACATATGTAAAAAACTTTCAAAACCACATAGTAAGAATGTGTTATGTTGGGCATTTAATCATGTCAATTATGACAAAGATGTTGATGTTTCTTTTCCACAAACCATGCATTTTATTATTTGTTAAAATAGCCCAATCCTAATTTCAAACCTAAAAATGAAAGCAAGAAAATGTTGATTTTTATACAATATAACAAGTGGAATATAATTGCATTGACAAAACATGTGTATGTAAACCATTTTGTTATTGCAAAAGTATTTGAAAAGGAAATGAACAATATTCCCTTAAGAGCAAATGTGGAAAAACCACTAGCAAAGAAAATGTTTAATTTGTTTAGGAGTTCAATCTTTGATTTTTTTGTTATTGATGATCTTTTCAAGTTTCAAGAAAAATGATGTGTAGCAAAATGTTTTGAGGATCTCAGCCTTTTAATTGTCAAAATTCATTTGCTTGTGTCATTGTGGAAAATGTGCATGTAAAGTTTTTCCTATATGCATTTATGTCCAAAAGTGTTTTTTCCTTCCAAAAATTAATTTTCATAAGAAATGTTGTGTGAGTTAGAGAATAAAGATTAAAAATTTGTATATTTTACTAACCTTGGTAAATGTCATTCAATGACCTAAATTGTATATTTTATTAACCTTGGCAAAATGTCATTTTTGACATTGCAAATTTAGATTTGTGAATGTCAAAAAATGCAAATGATATTTTTACATTTGTGATCAATTTTTGGGAACTAATTGGTTAACCCAAATCAGGGTTGTCAAAATGGATGTGATGTCACAATTTGAATCTATCATCATATTGGTGTCTGCCCAAACACATTAATGTTAGGACAAACCTTGAAAAAAATAAAATTGCAATCGAAAATTTTTTTGTTGCCAACTTTCAATCACCAAATCAAGTGATTGAAATTTTTTTGTCATCATCTAAATTTTTTTGGGGTGTTGCCCAAAAAAATTAGTTGTCTTATTAGCAATGGTTGGATCTCCACCATTGATCCAATGAGATTTTTTTTTTTTTTTTTTTGTTGTTGTCCAAAATATTTTTAGTTGTTGTTTGAAATTTCTAAGTAGTGCATGAAAAATTCGGTTGCCAAATTGAATGACCAAAACTTTGGCCACCAAATGTTTTGCGCATTACTTGGAATATTTTTGGTCGCTTGATGGATGATGGTTCAATCTCCACCATTGATTTGCATCCACCATTGATTTAATGATTGAAAATTTTTAGTTGCTGCCCAAACAAATTTAGTTGTTAGTTAAAAAGTTTTTAGCTATCACCTAAATTTGTTTTTTCTAATCACTAGCCAAATTTTTTTTGATTGTGGTAGGTTTATGGCAATCAAAAGTTGTTTTGATTGCCACAAGTTTCATGGTGGCCAAATGACAAGATTTTTGCCCTTAATTTTCCTTATGCATTGACCTTGCTTTGACCTAGGTTGACCCTTTTTTGACATGACACCATGAAGTGTGAATGTTCAAATGGACACATGCATCCTAACCATGTACACTTGGATGCTATAACAACCTTAAAAAATATTATGATTGTTGTATTAAAATTGTAAGATGTGAGATATTGGGTCTAGAAGAAGTTTTCAAAGTACTTATCTTGGCCATGCATTTTTTAAACCATGCAAGTATGCACTATGTTACGAGAAATTAAAGAAAATTACAAAGACTTGAAATATGTATTTATCAAAGCTACACAAGGTGATTTGAAAAAGTGTACAACTTGGCCCAATATTAAATTAGGGAAAGTAGTTAAAAGTGAAATAGAACTCATGTTAATTTTGGACTTCCCATAAATAAACCTAATATCTTAATGAAAACAATATATTGTTTAGTTGTTACTGAAAAACCTTTTTATCTTCATTTTTTGAAATTCTTGCAAAAAATATTATCCAACATATTTTTTTCCTTTGTAGATTTGTTAGCAAAGTCATCATTTGTCAAAAAAATTGTACTTTAAAGAAGCTATTGTATTCTATTATAATAAACATAGTACTATGAAGATGATTGGACATGTGTTACTTCCTTTGACATGACAAATTTTTAAAAAATTATTGATTGCCTTTCCTGTATTGTATTTGTTTGTGTTTTGAATTAATCTAAAGGTCATTGTTCTTGAGTGATGCATTATATTTTGACATATCCATGAGTTTGAAATTGAATGATGAAATTGACACTTAAACTTTTTTTAATACCTAATTAAAGGGGATGCAAGTGTTGTTCTTGAGTTAACATGTTTGGCTTCCAACATTGAAAACGAACTTTGTGATGTTTTGATTTTTATTTTTTTTTGAGGAAATATGAAAAAAAAACCATAATATTATAACCTCTTGGATCCTACATTTAAGAGTCTTCATTTAGTATCTTCACTTATTTGCTATGAACAAGATAAGGTCATCGTTGAAAAATATGATAGATTGTTTTTATCCTATGCTTTTAAAATGCCATCATCATTTACACTTGTTGCTTGAATCTAAAAGTGGCATTGCTGACCAAGGAGTTCATGAAAATTATAATTTGGTTATTTTTAAAATAATAGCCAACACAAGCAAGTTATCAAAAGAGCTTGATAATAGAGAGCTTTTGATTTTCAAGCAAATGTATGCTTCAATGTTGTGAGAAACATGAGATTATGTCTTTTACAATTTAATTCCTTACCCATCAAATCTTAGAGATTGTTGATCATAATTGAGACAGAGGAATTTTTCTCTAACTAGAATACTTACTAATCTAAGGAGATGTTTGCAATAGACAATTCAAACAAATTGATTTTTGTGAACCCAATGACCCTAGGGTTGATTACAAATCTCCTTCTAGCTTTGTAGAACTAGTTGAAACTAAGGAATATTTAAATAAAGAGTTGGAAGAGTTTGAAAGAACTTTTGAAGGGATGAAGTTGTGAAGAATAATGTTTTGGATAAAAAAACACTGTTACAAACTTTTTCATCAATTTCTAAATTACTTTTACTTTTCAAGTTAAGGTGAAAACCAATTGTTATTTCATTTGGAGAACGTGCATGTCTAAGTCTAAGCTAAGTGGGAAAAAATAAAAAACTTGATACCTTGGTTGGTTCTCATTGGTCCAAATTTTTAAAAATATATATCAGGTCAATTCTTACACACCTATGTAAGAATTGGAACTGTCGGTTCTCAAAAAAGTGAGATCCACCCAACACTGGTCCTGACCTCAAAAAACTGGTGCAAAATACCAATTGTAAAATTGCACTAATAACAAAACATTCTCTAGCACAGAATTCTTGGACTTGGGATAGCTGTACATTCCATGCACAATTCTCAAGTTTGGAGAAAGTGTAACAGATACTCCCTACAGAGAAGTATTGTTCATGCAAGGAAGATCTCTCTGCAAATGTTCAAACATCGTACACAATTTGTACATAAATTATACTAATTTAAAATTTGATTTTAGGACATGATCTCTGCAAATTTTCAAACCATCTTACACAGTTTATATGTAATTATACACTAATATAAATTGTGATTTTGAGGACATTCCATATCCATCTTCATGTCCAAGTGTTGGGAGGAATTGCATTACCAGAGAGGAGATACAATTGCTTGTGACCAGGGTCACAGCAATTGTATTCTCAGTAGTGCACTTTGTTCCATTGTCCACCCTAGACAGCAAGCCTGCACAGCTGCACCAGTAAGCAGAGTATAAGCTAAAAGTACAATTTGGAAATTTTCACAGAGGCCTTGCTTACAACTAGAATGCTCTTGGCATACCACATGTGACCCACCTTGCACCTGAGCAAATGGGATCAAATGACGAGGAGCCTGATTGAAACGTACAAAGCTAGTTGTCGCAGATCAAAGCAGTTATCCTCACACAAAGTTTCAGTTCCAATGACAAACTTGGGTCAACCACACTGATATGAAAATTTCCCAAATTTCACCGTCAAAGAATTGCAGAAGCTACCTACCTTCAACTGAAGTCAGGTCGAGAATGGCCTCTAGAACTCATGAAGTCTCAGATTGAAATCCTGCATCCTGCATCCCTGCATTTCAAAGCCTTGGAGTAACTTGGATGTGAGGTTTATCAACAGAGCCAAGAAGCAATGTCCACACAAACCTCTTGAAAATGCATTCCTGGCACCACATAAACTGGGGATCCAAACACAGCAACACCCTTCCTGTACTAAGTGTTTTCACCTAGACTATAGTGCTGGATATATCAAAACTTTCGGTGTATACACATCTGTTTCTTTAACTCCTCTAAATTGTGACACATTAATAGACACATTGGGTGATATCCTATCCTCACTTGCTGCCACTATCAAATTCAACATGAAGCTCAACATATTGAGCTTCAACCAAACTGATTTTGCTGTTGAAATCCAGAGAGTTACCTGCATCACTCCAACACAAATCAGTTGTGCAAAGTGATTTACTTCACCATCTAAGCCTTAGGAAAATCAGAAGCTAGTTAACTGTGTGCACTGACATTTAGTGAGAAAATTCTACATGATACAACTGTTGTCTCCTGTTCTGTGTCATCTATTTGGGATTTCAACCCAAAATCTCAATCCTCCATGCAGAGAATTGGTTTTACTAATCATCCCCTAGCCACTCTTAGTACCACGAAAGGCATTCAATACCTGGATACAATGTACAATGTCACAGTACATCTTGACATTGAAAAATCTACTAAATCTTTCTACAGTGGCGCTAAAACTGCTCTCTCTCAGTTAAGATCTAGTTCTTCAGTCGTGATGTACATGGGAAAACCCCAACTAGCTTTGCTAATCCATCTACCAGGCATATAGGCAACATTCTGCAAGATTGTAAGAGACCCAGATTGTTTGCTGAACAACATTCTGACTGTCCAAAACTACTTTCTATGGCAATGATTCAGGAGGAAGTGAGGAACAATAACCTGAGAACAAAAGTCATCTGTAAGCCCAAAGGTGTATGCAAGTGGGAGTGAGGGTGATAGAAGAATGGAAGCATGGTACTTGGACACAAAGAGCACAGGACATTGGCTATCAACGCAAGGAGGAAACTCAGGTACTTTACAGTTGGGGATAACTGCAACATATGAACCTGGAGTTTGAACAAGCAAGGAAAGCTCATGCTCCAGCTGCATTAGCCTGTCGGGTTGCAAGTGTAGGCACCCTTTCCTGGGCCACCTTCCAAACTCCCGCAAACTCTTCATCAGCATTTGAAAGAATCTGGGACACTTGCAATAAAAGCTGGGGAGTAGTATTATTCTGTTCTGACAGGTGCTGTAGAATCCCCAAGTACTGCTGAATTTCATGAGGCTGCAATCCCTGAAGTAAATAGGGTAACAAGTGTCCATGAGACATCTCCATTACTGCCAGACATTGACCCACCAACATTTCTTGCTTCTTAGTCCCAAAGCCTGCAGCTTCCAGCAATGGCAGCTGCTCTCTCTCTTCTTCATGGTAATGTTCCACAGTGTTTTCCTGTTCATGTCATGAGTGTTAACCACCTGTGCACAGACCCACTTCCAGCACAAAACCAGATCTAGACCTACAAGTAAATCAATACATGATACTTCTCTTCATTCACTAGAGTGCTTCTCATCTTCACTTCTTCTGTGGTGTTGGTTTGCATCAACATCAAGTTCCGAATGTAGTGACCAACAGCTAAATCTACAACAACATCACATTCTGAAGATACAGATCTGTTGGCAGTTCCTAGGTTCAATGAAGAAAGTGCAGATATCCTCATGACAGCCTACTTATCAGATCAATGTACCCTACCCTAAAACACGTCTCTGGTTGTTACATCTGAAGTACCTTTCTCATGCAGCTGAGAATATTCACAAATTCTGAGCTGATACCGAACTGTTGACATGAAGATATAGGTCTAAGTGCTTTTGGCCATAATATGATTTGACTATGTACAACAAGTGATAGAATGTTGCAGGTTTTGCACCTGGAGTGTGTGTAATCGAATGACAACTTCAGAGAGTGCTTCAACATGGTCAGAGCTTCCCTGCTTCAAGGCCATGATCCCCTTGATGTCCTCACGAATGCCATTCATCACTGGCAGGTCTCGAGCATGATCTTTGAGGGCAGAGGCACTCAAACCTGCAACATGATTCAAAAGTAATCAACTGCACATTACTCACTGCCACGGTGCCATGTAACAGGAAGATGTAACTGTCTCAATAAATGCATAGAAGAAGGTATACTCAAGCAAACTTAACAAGATCCTTCCATTCAATACCTGGATCAGCCATGTCAAGTGCTGGAAAGATAATTCTCTCCTCCATCTGTGCATGTTCTTGCATCAAATCCAGCAGCTGACCAAATTGCTTTGGGAGGCCCCGCAACTGAGTGCCAATCAGTGTTCGCTTCATAGAATCCTTAGCTATGTCCTCAGGCTTCACAGATGCAAGCCTGTCTACTAGCCACACAAACCTCTCCAGATGCACTAAAATACTATGATGTTGCAGCATTGTCATAAGGACAATTGGCAGGGGTGCCTTTTGCACCCATGATTCAGCCACAGCTTTCTTCAGCAAATCTATATCTACTTGTACAGGTTTATAGCTAGGAAATGTGCTCACAGCTGCTTTGTATGCAACCAGATGTGGGTATGTGGAAGCAATCTCTAGTCCACGAAAATATGTGATGACGTCAACCAACGCCAGGAATGGAATCACATAGACATCAACAAGAGTAAATTGAGAGCCAAGGAAATAAGGACCCTTGCTTCTGTTTAAGCCAATGCCACCATCCAGCTTTGCAAATGCATCATGCAACTTTGTTTCCAAGTCTTGTTGAATCAAAGGGTTCCCATCATACAAGAGCTGTCTGATAAGGGGTGTAAAAGTGTCCCGAATGTATGCAACCCACTCATCTACCTCCTTCACCATCTCACTGGGAACCAATGGTGAATCTGTAAAAGTCTTCTCCATGTACTCTAAGATGGCATCAGTTGAGCCACTGAGCTTGTGCACACCATCCTGAAACACTGGGAACTTGCCATCTGGGCTGATTGTTGCAAATGACCCTGATGTCAAGTCGTCAGGAACCACAAGAATGGTCTTAACAGGCACACCCTGTCAAAGAAGCTCCAAAAACAACAATCTGTTACAAAATCCATCAACAAAGTATCTGCTTGCAGAAAACAAAACAACCCCAATTACTTTAGATTGATTGTCTGGACATTAGCAAAACCTGGATGACTGGAAGTACTACTGTGCATAAATCACTCAACTATCAAGAACTCAAGAGGGACTAGGCCAGTTTCACCTTATGTTGCAGAGCAAGTCTTACTCGTTGTGTATATGGGCACAACACATCCCCGTACAAATGCACTTTTCCACCATCTGTTTCATCTTCATGTTCATATGTTGGAGATGTCCAGGATGGTACTACTGCAGAGGCCTTGGGATTCTCCACCTTGTGCTCATAAGGGGCCTGCTTTTGCAGACAAGCTCCCATTTTGACAATCTAAGTCTTTACTGTCAAGCCCTTGTACTGCTTCAGGAATTATTCTGTTCACCAGTTTCTCTGTAAAAACCCAGAACACAGAATACCGATTAGGAGGGCTTGGAACTCAAATTCTCCATGGTCTGTTGCCCGAAAAACAAAAGTATTGCTAACTCTGCACTTGCATCACTATCTTGCACAGAATTGCAGGTCTATGTGTGCTCTGAATTCGCTGGTACTTTCGGACATGAAGAAACTCATGAAGAAGCAGCCTCCAAACTGAGTGCTCAGTGCTCTGGATGCAGTTCTTTGAAGTTCTGGAGCATGAGCAAATTTATGCACCTGCTTCATTTCTGCTAGATTCATGTCTAGCTTGCATGCTCTGTCAATTTGTAAACTTTGTCGAGACAAGAGATTCAACAGTCTCAGTCTATTTCAACGCAGAAGCGATGATGACATAGGGGATAGGCAAGTTCTGTAACAAGCCCCGCAACTGTGAAGACCAAAAAAGAGAAAAAAGATGAAACAAAATCCTGTTTCACAGTTGGTGCCTGCATCTACAACATCATGCTTCTCTAGAGAAAAGCATTTCACAGGAGACGGGAAAACAAGCGGATCAGTGCTGGGGCAAAGATTGTCGATAATAAGAAGAGCATGTCGCCTTGCAAGTATTGCGCTTGGCATTTACAGCCAAAATAGAATCACTGGACTGCAATTTCACAGACTATCTCTCTTTCAACTCGTCGCTATGAGCTTTTCCCGTACCTGGAAAATTGGAGCGTAAAAATAGAAGCTTTCAAACACTTTGACAACGGTTGCAGCTCCTCTTCTGCATCAGACGCATACACTCGAAAACGTTGACCGATTTTTTGCGGCAATAGCAGCCGGGATACTCAAAGAGAACAATCAAACAATCTGTGCCGCCGCTCATCTTCATTCTTGTCAAAGCTTAACCAAGCTTGTCAAGAATTCTTCTTCTCATAATATTCAGAGAAAATTCTTCCGAAAGTTGAGGCTCTGGAAAACAAACATCTTCTTCACAACATATATGAATTTTCCTTCTCTAAACGATCGATTCCGGCACAGTGATATTCGTCCGCTGATGCTCTGCTGCTCCGGGGTCCTGCTCTCATGACTCTCAATTGATTCCCCCCATGAAACTGGCAATTCAAGGAACGTCATCAGCTGGCACAACAAAACAAAAGTTCCTTCCTGCACGCGGTGACGTTCTCTCCACTTCAACTACGACAAAATAGAAGAAAGAAAAAAAGCCAACAAAAAACTCCAAGATATTGATCTCACAGGTTCATGGGGACTAGATCAGGTGCCTTCCTTCCACGACTACTGTACGTATGATGATCCCAAGACAAAAACAAGCAAACAAGGAAACATTTGCAACAAACAAGCACGTGGATCGTGATTCATCTCGAAAGAGATTCTCTTTCTGAAATTTTTTTGCCTACAAACAGATATCAGCTACTTTTTTTTCCGACGACAACCAAGAAAGTGTTTCTAAAATGATGTGAAGCTGCAATTTTCCTTATTTCTAAAATAAAATACTTTCGACGACGACGACGAACAAGAAGAAGTAGAAGACGGAGACTAATAAGAAACTTTGGTTTTTAAATTTTCTGAAATGGGTACTTCTTTCGGCGACGATGAGGAATACGGAGACTAATAAGAAATGTGATGTTTTAAATGGGTTTTTTTTTCCTTTTTTTTCGGGGACAATAATAGGGAAATCCATTGCTGAAAATGGGTGACTTAAGATGACGAAGAAACTATCCATTAGTGCAAAACTTTCGACGACAACGAAGACGAATAAGACGACGGAGTTCAGAAGAGACTGTTTCTAAAACTGGTGCTTTTAGACGACGAAGAAGACGGGAAGTTGAGGGAAACTAATTTTGGAAAGTTTGGATGACGAAGGAGACGGAGACGAAGAAACTCTTATTTGTCCAAAACGTTCGACGACGAACGAAATGTCTTCGGGATTTTCTATTTTCGTCCACACCTGCTGAGTATCGGCTATAATTTCTTCAAGGCCCAAATTGGAAAGCTTTACACTACATCCGAGAAAATATGGTCATATCTTTTAGGCGAGTTCGGGGGGGGGGGGGGGGGCGGGGGTGGCAGTGACGACCAAACTCCGGGCCTCACCCGCTTGTGTACGCAT
>Ga0116227_10006046_pt1 | contig 24882 bp, 17 predicted proteins | sample S1TSphgellanicum_FD_89693 | JGI IMG/M metagenome (GOLD analysis project Ga0116227, IMG submission 89693) | Host-associated microbial communities from peat moss isolated from Minnesota, USA - S1T2_Fb - Sphagnum magellanicum MG | ecosystem: Host-associated > Plants > Peat moss > Unclassified... | reverse complement strand
GAAAAAATTGGAGATAAGGCACATTAGCAAGGGAGGGTTTGGGTTTGTAAGGTCTCTTATAAGGTTTATAGGGTCCCTCAACCTTGGGATGAATGGATGAATGAGTGGATGGATGGATGGATGTCTCCTTCCTCCATATTTTAGCCGGGCTTTTATTTTAGCTCCGACTTAGTGGGTGTTCCAAGTTTGAAATAACCTTACAACCACTTGAAATGTGCCACACTTGAAAACCGTCTGTGCCTTGCAGGCAAGGGTTACCACTAGTTAGTTAGTAATTGTCAACAAAACCTAACTTTAATGATAAACTCTAACCATAACCATAAACCCCAACCCAAGACCTGTGAGTTCTCAAGCATGGCCCCATATACCTGAGGTCACTGATTCTTTCCCATAACTGCTCTACTGGTTCTTTCAACTGACCAGGTATCTGTTATGGTCGCCTCCATCCAATACCTTGGAAAGAACCGCCCAGGTATCTGATGGGTATCCAAAAGGTTCTTTCATGTAATTTAGAACTGCCCAATAGTAAAAATACCATGGTCAAAAAGTTGGGCTACATTGAACCAGCACCCACCAGCACACCATCCACTGGATACCTGTTATTACTCAGTTGTGGATGAACCTCAACTGAGTAAATAGTCGGTTTCACCTTGGTAACCAATTCTGTAAGAAATAGGTCTCATAAATAGATAGATAGGTAGGAAAATAGGTAAATACTGGGTAAGTAGATGGTTTATACATAGGGAAGGGCGGCGGTTTTTACTACCTACCTACTAACAACCTGCTTGTAGCTTGTTGGTCTTGTGGGTTGTTAGTAGGTAGGTTAAAAAAAAAGCAACTGAGGTAACCACCATGGTTAGCTAATGAACTGGAACCCAACAGAAAACTGTTTCCTGACCACTTACCATCCATCCTTTATGGTGCACTGGTGGGTGCTGATTTACTGAGTCCCAAGTGCAGCCTGTTGCAGGCTAGCACCCACCAGCGCACCATGAAGGATGGATGATAAGTGGTCAGGAGACAGTTTTCTGTTGGGTTCTAGTTCCCTAGCTAACCATGGTGGTTACCTCAGTTGCTTCTTTTACTACCTACCCACTAACAACCCACTAGCAGGTTGTTAGTAGGTAGGTAGTAAAAACTGCCCTTACCTATATATAAACTATCTATTTATCTAATAGTTATCTATTTTTCTACCTACATATGAGACCTATTTCTCATAATTGGTTACATAATTGGTTACCAAGGTGAAACCATATACTAACTCATTTGAGGTTCATCTATAACTGAGTAATTACCAGGCATCCAATGGATGGTGTGCTGGTGGGTGCTGGTTCACTGTGGCCCTATGGGTTTCAGATAGCAGCAAGTGGCCAAACCAATTTGGGAAGATGCAAAAGTGGTCCCATGATATTATTATATATTATCACTGAGAGTTGTGGTTTCCCACATTCTCAACATTTCTGTGCACAAAATGAAAAGAGAATCAGGGGCCAGCTGATGAAAAGTACCACCTACAACCTACCTCATGTGCACTTGGCTTCTGTGCTCCAAGTGTGTGATGCCAGTGGTCATAGGTAATGTTGTGTCTTCTCTTGCCTAGTGATGAGTTTTGTCTCCATTTTTGCTCTTGATTGTTATGAATAGAGAGGTACCCACAACTCATGGAGTCAAGTTAGGTACCAAGTTAGTTGAATAGTAGGTTTGTGCAGGGTCTTTGCTGAATAATTATTTAATTTTGAAAATTTGACAAATAAAATATTCTCGAATAAATCAAAAGATTCTTCATTTTGCTTCACAATTTATTTTCTAAGTGATTTTTTAAAAAAAAATTCAGCATGTTGGAAAAATAATATAACTTGTGACAAACCTGCTATTCAACTAGGGTATTTTGAGTAGGTGAAAATGTGAGACAAACACTGCTATGAAAAAACAAAACTTGACAACCAATGAAACGAGGCTGCCTTATGGCCAATGAAACAAGGCAGCAGGGAGCCAAGAGGACCATGTTTTTCCGTTTGGGGAGACAGAGGTGAGGACTGGGACTGATTTCTTGGAGATCATGTTTTGGGTTAGGGGAGAGAGGTCATGTTATACGGCTATACTCCCCTTATCGAACTTGGCAGCCTTCTTTGATTTGTGTTCTGCATGATTTTTGCATGATTCATGTTTTGTTGTTCTATGCTCAAAAACAAATTGATATGTTCTGTTGTGGCCAAAAGAGGGGTAAATTAGAAACACAAAGCTTTCTTTCAATTGCTGGTACCATTGTCCATACCGACTGACACATACTTCTAATTCCTTAAGCTGAACTACATCACATCTACTTCTAGACCCTAAGGCTTAGGTGAATCAGAACACTTTGGAATCACTCTCATTGAGCATCCATGGACTAACTTGTGGCATTGCTTTACACCCTTACTCATTGAATCCCGAAAGTTTTCACAAGGGAAGAATTCCAGTATCACCCCAATCCTTGAAGAACCCAAGATCAACAAATTCCATCCCAAACCTCAGATGATTGAACTGGTTGCAAATCTCAAACTCAAAGCACCAACTAAAGCACTCACTTCCACTCATCCCAACTCCCCAATTTCCTTTCACTAGATACAATGCAATGAAGGAAGTTGCTCACAAATCCTCTAATATTTTGCATCATTTTCACCACCATCATCAAGCTTACTACATAGAATTTTGTATCTCTAACAAAGCAAAATTACAAAGAACAACACTATGCACCAAGAGCATCATCTCTCCATGCATTTCAACTTACATTAATTTTACCCTTAGCTACCAAACATACAATTCAGCCATTGAATATTTAGCTCTTTTTCCATCATTTTTTAACCAACCACACTCGCTTAGTAGAACCACCATCCTTCAAAAAGCAACAGCTGATCATCCTTTTGTAATCCAATCCACCAATCAGAAACTTGATCCCACAAGACATCATGAAGAACAAAAACCAAAACCACATAGCTAGCAAGTTCATCCTCCAAACAAGGCACCCACATTTTCCTTTCTCCATGAATGGAAAACTTGTAAGCATAAGACAAAGCAAACTCACACTATTTTGAATAACGCATGATCAGCATGTTCATGAACAATCACATTGCACCATCGACCGCTAGGTTAAGGCAAAAAGTGGTTAACCTTTTTAACTTTAGGGTTCCTTTTAGGTCACACTATAGCTCATTGTGCCACTTGAATCCACCACCGTAGGAAAGTAGGATCTAGTTAATACCATTAGTCTACCATTTGAAAATGTTCTATTGAATGGGGTTTAAAGGATTTTAGAGGCAAGAGAAAAGAGAAGGAACGAGGGAGTTGGTGACCACCTAGATGCTAGTTTAATGAACTAATGATAATGAACTCCTAGTAGTTCCTTGAATTAGATTACAAAACATTTTCAATCCTATTTTGAAACTAGTTTTTTTTTATGATGTTGATGATGACGATGATTTGCTTATAAGAAAACAAGTTCCTACCTTTGAAAGCCTTAAAAATATAACTCATGTAATTTCTCCATTTGGTCCCATGATCCTTTACAAGCATATGCTTTTCATGGTCCCATAAATTTGACAACAAATGGACATGAAAATATATGGGACATGAAAACGATATGCACTTTAACCTTCCATATATTTTCATGTCCATTTCTTGTAAAAACATTAATCACCATTTGGTCACATTTTATATCACAATTTTGAACCACAAAGGTTCATTTACATGATATTTTTTCCATGAAACAAAATTTTCATGTTCGTGTTTCAAAATTGATCTAGTTTCAATGTCTAACTCATCCTTTTATTTAGTGAGGTAGTTTTGGATGATGAAAGTTTGCTAATCATCAATAAAACCAAACACCCAAAAAAGAGGGGGAAAATAGGTACAAGATGAAAAGACCCGACTTTTGGCAAATACAAAAACCTCCAAAGAAGGCTCACCACTAGGGGAACAAGAACAAATTAAATACCCAAATCCCCCCCCCCTTCCCCAAAAGTCGTGAAAAACATATTAGATACAGAAAATGGAAGAACACTTAAAAGAAACACCTAGTGTCACAACCCTACTTAGAGGAGTGTGAGGGTGAAACTCACACTCCCGAAATTGGGACTTAGGAGTCCTTTAGGACTCCCGAAATTTCAGAATTCAATTACAAGGGTCAAAACACCTCGCATTGGGGTTTTATTTATATCATTGGAAAGCTATTGAAGTGTAGATGTCGAAACTGGCCTCGCATGGGCCATTTGGACATTTGCAGCACAAGTTATGGCAAAATGAAAGGTTAGGAGTCAAATTGGCAATTTGACTCCCGACCACTAAAAGTTGGGAATCGACCCGACCCTAGTGCGTGCAGTTGGAGTACGACAAATGGTTGGAAAGCTCTCAAGGAGAACTACAACTTTGCTTCAGACCTCATCCCGATTGGAAGTCTGAGCAAAAAGTTATGATCGTGCAAAGTCCCGAGAGTTTAAATCGAGACAGTTTCAGGACTCCTCCTTGAGAGTCCCGGGACAAAAAGCCATTCGGATGTGGATGTCACAGAGAGGCATAAAGTATACTATATGGGGGAAGGTGGTGGCTTCCCCTGAATCCGGGTCGTGGTGAGTCAAGTGAGTCTAGAGTTGCCCATGGCTTGTCCTAGCACCAAGGGTGCTCCAGAAAGTGAATTAACCAACTTGTTGGTTGGTTTGATGCAGGTTCGAGTAAGTGAATATCTTGTCACTCTTCTTAGTCCCATCCCAGAGCTTTAGCATGCCCCTCTACTTCTTCTAGTGCTGAGGGCTGCGAACGTGCCCCAAGTTCCTCACAATTCCACTGTGAGAGTAACTTAGACCCAACTTGGGTCTAGCTAGGGAGGGACTTGGGAGCACATCACCTAGCTTAGAAGAACCTTCACCTATAGTAACAATACATTTTGAAATAGAAATCACCTATGTTTGTTGCAATGCCATCAACAACTTCTACCTATAAAATGAATGTAGAACCCAAAAAAGAAAGCTTTCAACACCTTTTGTTTTCCATGTCATGTTATCACATTGATGAAAAACTCATTGACATGTTGATGCAAACACCCAAAAACCTCTACAGTTAAAGGGATAAACATGTACATTGGATATTAATCACAATGAAAGTTATCCTTAACTTGAATTGTGATTGTTGTGACAACCCATGAAATAAAGTTACCTATGAAACCAAATTTACTTGAATGGCGTTAACGATGATGACACTAACCAATGTCTAAACACCATCCACCAAAACCACAACATCAACTTGTCAATTAAAATAGTGAAAGGTAAGCAACAAAAAAATGTGGGTTTATTCACGTAAAATGTGAAATCTCGCATCCCTTGCAATATACACAAAAACATTTTATGCAACATCGTGAAAATTTATCTTCTCCCCACCATGGGTGCAATGAAAAATTTGGGTCCCATAAGGTCCAAAAGTGGCCACAAATGTAATGTGATAAACCAAAGGCTAAAGGATGGGGAAGGTTGAATTAAAAAGAAAAAAATCATTAGGCGAGCAAATAGCCATGCCCTTGCACCCAACCCCGCACAAGATTTCAAACACACTTGATGTGAATCAAAAAAAAAAAAAAAATGACGTTTAAAAAATGGTCATGCAATCTCTTTGAAATATTTTCCTAAAGTTGATCTACTCTTCTTCCTACCAATTGCTTGAATGAAGTACACACGTTGCCACCACTAAGGAAGAAGTTCCCACATCAACATCAAGTCAACTTGAAAGGATAATGATCTTGTACTATTTGTTCCTATTGCTTTCAATAAGAATGGATGAAAGTCCAACAAGAATTTGAAGGTTATGACATGGGTAACTAAAGCCTAACTCCCTCGATAGGTCATCAAAGCAATGCCCTTTACAAAGATGAGACCTAACCCTTCATTAGAAATGAAGAGACAAACTTGCCAATAGACTAGGGAAGCTTTTTGTTTAGTTTCCTTTGCTTTCTCACATTAAGATTTCCCAAATCAAGGGTCCCTTGGCTGGGTTCTTAGTACTAGGATAATACCTATGTTGGTACAACAACAAGGTGCCTTATATATATAATCATATATGGCATTGAAAATAATAATACTTAAAAATTTGGCATTACATTAAATAATGAAACTAGTGGGCTTGAAAGGTCCTTTTAGATTTTGGCATATTTTAGAATTTTTGGCAACTCCAAAAACTACTTGTTTAGTGCTTAACCAACCTAGGTATTAGGGTATGAGAAAGGCCTCAATGAGTACAAGTGTAAAAAGAAATTTTGAATACCATTATAACAAACAGGTGCTTGCCAAGAGGAAAATGAATAGAAAATACCAATGATGAAAAAATATGCATGTTTTAATGGAAATACAAAAGGAAAATTTGTAAGATTCAACCAACTACAAAAGACACAAGGGTTGGCAATCAATTGGAAGGATTTATTTACATCGTTTCTTGGGTGCAAGGAGCACAACTTTGACATTTAGATGACATTATCTTTGAATATTCACTTTGCGACATCGGCTAAAATATGAAATGGGAACATGCTTTGCATGGACATCCACCCAAAGAACATGAGATTTTCAAGAAGTTGTAGGAATGTTATTTGCAAATAAGCAATTAGGGTAGAACAATCGATGAATGATCACTTAAATGTTCAGGGCAGGTTGGATCCAAGGGGAGAGCTCCGTTGGTTCTGATGTTCCAACAAAACTTCAACCCCTCCTATTGGCACATCTAGCACATTAAAAATCATAAAAAACGGATTAGAATTGAAAAACTTAAGGGCCCCCAAAGTAGAGGGTGTCAAGAACTCAAAAAGATACCAAACACTACAATGCCTAAATCCGATCACCCAAAAAAATTCTTGTATGTTGTTCTATTGCTATTAGAGTTCAAAGATGATATCTAGAATTCATGGTGACGCTCCTATAGCATTTTAAATCGTTTAAAATGAACAAGAAATGAGAAAGTTAGAAGCTTTGAAAGTAGGAGAGGTCCAAAGAGAAAAAAAAAAACAAGTTTTGTGAGTTGGAAAGCTTATTTTTCTTCTTGTTATCTTTTCATTACTCCTTTTCATTTGCACTTCAAAAATGATTTCTAGAGCTTGAGGTAGTGATCCCATAACATTTTTAATCACTCAAAATGAAGCATAGATGATGAAGATCTAAAGAAGTTATTGGCGATAGGACAGTGATCACTGGTGGGCAGTTCCACCCTAGTTGAAAAGGTAACATGTTGAAAAACTTTCAAAGTCAGGTCACTTGTTACCAAGGTAATAGGCTTCATTCAATCTGATTGCATTATGATCTTTGGTGGCTGCAAATCTACATGGTTGGTGATTGGTGTACAGTAATTGTTTGGTGGGAAACAGGTTATTGGAACAACAGGTAGATCATGGAATGTTCAAGAATTTTGCAACTAACAATATTTGGTTGTCTTGAGCTAGGGCGCTAAGTCGATTTGCTTGGGGTTATTTTGATTATGTGCTACCTGTAGATCTGATTAAGTAGGGATGCATCATCTAAGAAAGGTAGATGAGAGACATAAGAGCTAAGATTTGCTTGGATGCTTAGAAGGCCACTAGCAAAATGTATGGGGTGTGGGAATAGTGGGCACATGCAAATTGTTTGGAAATACCTAGTCTTGACTCTTCAGAAAACTTGATTCTGGATAGGCAAATATTACTCATCATAATGGGCTGCAATGTGCCAAAAAGCCTACAAGGGAGTTTCAATATCACCTATATGATTTTAAAAAATCATATTGGTGTTTGTTTGTCGGAGTCCTTTGTACTTAGTACTTACACATCATACTTTCTCTGCCCCTTTGGACATGCACATAGAACATAAACCCCCCTTACAAACCTCTTGGGGAAAAATTATGGTGAATAGTAATGAAACTCTTGTTGTACTAAAAATATTTGTTTACACTAAAACCAACCTACTTCTTTGCTGGACTGGCCCTTGATGAGACAAATTTTGTGATCAATATTCCTCAAAATAATTGAATAGCCTAGCAAAAAAGCTTTGTGTAAATTTTACAGAGCCCATTGAGTTTTTCTCCTTCCAAGTAACAAATATGGCCTCACAAGAGCCCTTGAACTAGCCTTGTCTTATTATATGATATTTTTTTGATACAGTTTATATTATATGGAAATCTCCCAAGTTCATTGAATATGTTTTGTTTTTTAGTGATTTTCTTCCCTGGAAACATCCTTGCTATGTTAAGTGAGGTACTGACAATGTCATGGACTTGGACAAACAAAACTCAGGACAAGATGTGAAAGTAGACTTGGCAAGATGTTAAACACCTCTCTACGAACTTTACGGGTATCACTGTCACTATAGACTTGACAGATGCGCAATGTCAACTGCGTATCACATGGATCCAAAGTGCAGAGATAGCTTGAAAGCTATTCGTATTGGCTCCATGATATGCATAAAACCCACAAGGTCCCCCAAAAAATCTTAAATAAGTTATTCCACTTCCTCATGATGTAAATCTGCCACACTTTTATTCCAACTTGCCAATCATCCTTAAATCTAGGAATGATGCTTTTTCCATGTTTCTCCCACTTCCTAAAAAGTTCCTTTTGGGCAAGTTGACCACAGGAGTATGGGACCCTGTTCTTTTAAACAACAATAGCGTTCATGATACTAAAAGTGTTGACTTCACATTGTGTGCAAAATTCAGCATACAAAAACCCCAAGGTAAGTGACCTTTCTTGTAAAAGACCATCAAGTTTTCTAACATATTTGCAGGGCATCATGTTCCAAAGCCGACTTTGATCTCCCAGAAATGCCAGGGCATTCCATTTTCAAGAGGGGCTCTTCTATACAACTCAAGCATCTCCCATATTTTCACAGGGATCTTTCGTTTTTATTAGTCCTGTCTGTTGTTCATAAGGAAATTTCTTGGATAATCATGTCAGTCAAAACATAAAGAAAATTTATTAATATCAAAAAAAATTCAAGTTGGTAAGACCCTCTATGTCAAGGGCTTTACATGTAAGGTAACACACTCAGCTGCACTGTAGGCCTTACCAGAATAAGGGCCCATTCACAAGACAGAGCTGAGGCGGGCCCAATTCCAATTGTGCCCACAGCCGAAGGGCATTGCACAGCATAAAAATTGAGAGATTTTTATTTTTCATTTTTTTCTGCTGATACCCATTGTGTATATCCTCTGAGTATCACGGGAAAAAACAGCACACAGAATTTTGGAAAATGCAAGAATGTCCACATGTGCTGGCATTTCATTTTTCAAAATGGCCTGTGGGTTCTTTATTCTCTATAAGCATGCATTCTTGTGCTCAAATTTATGGTTACTAGCCAAAGAGATCTTAGTCTTTTCTGAGAAACCTTTTGCAGGTCCCATAGGCTCTTAGTAAGAAGGTATCAACTATCCAAGGAAATCTTGGTCTCTCCAAAAACTTTAGAGGTCCCCCCCTCTCCCCACGGCCACCCATTTGTATTTATGTTGGTCTCCCAAAGTTGAAGTGGAGAAACTACATGAGGAAGGCTGTAATGCTTTCCACTTGTACAAGTCTAAAATTTCTTTGATCTCACCCAGTTGGGAAATCCAAAACTTTGGGGACCCTCAACACCCATGTAAGTACTAAGTACTTCCCGAAAACCCTGCTCCACACACACTTTCTGATACGCCCATGCAGAGAGGATGGTATAAGTGGCCCCAATAAGGAGGGCCACCTTTCATGAGAAAAAACATAAAAAGGTGTTAGCGAATTCATGGTGATTCCAAAATGGCTATGAACTTGGCTGAGCAGAAAAAGTGAGTAACCCATCTCAACCATTTCCACCAATGACATCAGAGGCTTATTGAAAGGAAAGCACTTGCTTTTTGGTGTCTGGGTTGGTGTGCACACTTTTACATAGCATGCTTGCAAGGTCTCGAAGATGTTTGACAAGATTCCCTAAAATGAACTTCTTTTTGCAGACTAGTTGTAGAGAACTAGTCGTTGAGAAAAGAAATCGATCTGAATTTCATAGGTTCATACGAGTGTCAATCAGGTATATAGACGACCATCTAGTATCAATACTAGTATAGAGGACCTTACCAATGTTGTGAGGGTATGTGATTTGTAGGGTTAGATATGGGGGGTTCAAGTTCATGTGACTTGAACTCGAGTTGACACCCTTTTGTTGGAACCAACACAAAGATCAGCCCATGAAACTAGTTTTTGCTAGATTTGGAACTGAAATTAGACACATGAAAAAACATTCTTGAAGATAATCTCCAGGCAAAAAGTTGATTTTAAAAACTAAATTGATAAGTAAGTTAAGCATTGTAATTACATATGAATTCTATCTAATTGTTGTCTCCATATTTATATAAACCCTTGTTATAATTTATTATGAAATTTTGTACCCATACAATTTCTAGCATTAGGAGTGCATAATGTGTACATAAAATCAAATTTCATTATTCAAATGGGCTTGAAAGCTCTTGAGTTTTTTTAAATGTGTTATAATTAAAATTAAAAAGGTTTAAAAATTGAAACATCCAAGCTCAAATCCCCCACCCGAAGAACCTTCCAAAACGGGGATTGGATGATGAAACCCTGACAAATTTTATAAAACAAAGTGCCCAACATAGGGGGAAAAGAAAAACAAAGAAAAAGGACCCAAGTCCAAGTCAAAAGTGAAAAAAATTAAAGGGTTCACAAAGGGGCAAAGGAACAAATTATGTTTCAAAGCCCCCACTAGTTGCAAGAAGCATATTGAAAAAGGAAAGGGAGGGAAATTTGACAATGTAGTAACCTTAGAAGAGCCATCACCTGCTACAATGGTGCACTTCAAAATAAAAATGACTCATGTTCTCTACGAGGCTATCACCATTCTTTGCTTATAGAAGGCACAAATAATTGCCAAAGGAAGTCATGGGTGCCCTTTGCTAGCCATACCATTGACATGACTTATGCTTCTATAAGTGCCATTAGTTGATAACAATGATGTGAACCCATTGACAAAAAGACTCAAAGGAAGGTGGTGAAAGGATATGGGTTTGTTTACATGAAACATGAAATCATGTGTCTCTCGCAAGGCAAAAGCATTTCAAACCACATTGTGGGATGCAATTTATTCCCCACCATGGGAACAATGAAGAAGGTGGGTCCTTATAGGATTTTAGAGCTAGCCACAATGTAATGGGTCACCTCGAGAGTTAAAGGATGTGGGAAGTCTAGCTTGGTGCACAATGCAAAAGAAAAAATATCAAAAGTTAAACGAAAATGTGGAATGATTGGGTGAGCAAAAAGTTAAGCACCTACCCTCGTGCCTGTGCAAGACCTTAAACATGCATAGTGCGAAGTAAAAGCCATGTCAAAAATGATGTTGGGGAAAAAATGGTCGTGCAATTTGTTTAAAATGATTTCTTGAAACTAATATATCCCCTTTCAATAAAATGCATGAAAAGAGAAACACATATCATTATGTTGAGGGGAAGCAGTTCTTGCACCAAGGTCAAATGGGCCTAAAAGGGGAATGGATTGGAATTGTTGGCACCTATCACCTCTAATAAAAACAACAATGATTCAATCAAAATCTGGCAACAATGACAAATGGAATAAGTGCCCAACTCCCAAACAAGCCACTAGTGTAATGAGCTTTGTGGAAATGAAGTTGATCCTTCACAAAAGATGGGGAAAAAAACCTATCGATACATTAAGGGAGCCTATAGGCAAACCAAAGAACCTAAACCCGAGAGTTTTCCAAAAACCTACACGAAGGTCGAATTGAAAGAGGTGAGTTGACATCGAAAGACTAATAAAAAAAGGAAACAACAAAATAACTATGGTCTATAAGCAAAACATCGAAAAAGGATCCCAAAAACAACTTGGACATCCCTTAACTTCATAAGCACCTTTGCATGGCAAACATGCTTGTCTAATGCATCTTGCAAGAAAGAAGAAATGAAAAAAGGAAATTCAAACAAAATGCCCAAAACTCTAATGACATTTGATAGGCAACAAAAATCAACAAGATGAGAAAAACCAAGAGGCAAACAAAAAGCTAACCAAGTCAAACACTTGCAGGGCTAAACCACAAGTCCCACAAAAGTCAACTAAGAAACAATATGGCCAAAAAGAAAATGAACGATAGAAGTTGAACCGATGATGTGAATGTCATCTAAAAGCAAAGTGAAAATACAATAACAAAAAACCCTTAAAACATCGCAACGCACAAAAATAGACCAACACACTAAAAAATTCAATGAATAGATCGCCCTAACACATGATCTCCAAAGAGTGGATGATTAATAAATCTCCCAAATGGGATGGCTAAAAGTTCTATTCAAAACAAAAAAACTTCACAATAGTGAACCCTACATACCAAAATGGTATGACTTGTGGCAATTACAACCTTATTTTAATACTAGTGCAGTTGGGATTAGGGAGCATGGTTGAGTACTCACTTTAGTAGGTAAGAATTACAAGTGTTAATTATAATTATTAAGAATTAGATCCCAACGAAAATTATCTTCAAAATTGGAAGTGGAAATGTACTTTTTTTTAAAAACTAGACTTGGAACTAGGTTCATACTTCTACTTATGTATGGAACTAGAATTTGATATAGAACCATAACCAAGGGATCATAATTAACAATTAATTGCTGTAGTTAAGGTTTGGTCAACAAGAACCATATCTAGACATTACCATTTTTTAAAATATGAACTAGACCTAAAATCTTTATTTTCTTAAAAATTGATTTGAAATAGGATACCCAATTCTATTTATGTGTGGAACCACAACCAAGACCAAGATAATTCCAATTAAATTTTTAGAACTAGAATTTAAGGTTCCTCAAAAAGTAAAAAACCACTCAGCATAGATAAGGACCTAAGGTTATACCAACAATATATCTTCCTCATCAAGGCAATAAATCAGTCCTATAACTAATACCAAGGCCAAGTTGTTATGAAAGTTTAATAAAAGACCCAATACCACGACCAAGTTAGTATGTAATTTTTAAAATATCAAACCCCAACAAAAATCCAATAAAAGATCAATGGTTGGAACCATCATAGGGGAGACAAAAAGGAAAGGCCAAAGAAAGGTAAAAATACAAACAACCCATAGGAACCAAAAAAAAAGGAAGAACTAGTCCCTCTTGTGGTAGGAAGTTATTTCACTCATAGCCCCTTTAATGTCACTTACATGCAAATCATGAAATCTAATAGTAATGGGGGGTTTAAAACAAGCATCACCCGCCAAGGCAATCTTCCTATTTATAGTAGAGGTTAAAGCATGTTGAAAAGCAATACTATTATGTTGCTTGAAAAATTAAATGCAAAAAAACAAAGATAAATGACCTTCCGATCATCTATTGTGGAAAAGATGAGCACATTCCTTGATGATACAATCCATATCATGTCTGGGTGCACCATGCACCTCCATGGCCATCAAAATAAAATGGTGCCCCTCATGAAACCCTCTATATTTGCAAATCTTAGCAATGGCATTAAGGTCTGTAACTGCATTTGCTAGTCAACTAATGACACTCAAAACCACTATCTCCCGTGTCGGGTCAAAAACCACCACATCACCAATGAAGACCTAGTCTTCTCAAGTCATGTAGAAATCAATTTGGAATGAAACTTTTGATGTAAAGGCATACCATCGCTTTCTCCATACAACATGCCCACTTTCTCGAGCGAGGGCATACATGATGTTTCGGATGGCATCATGTGTGGCTATTCGCTAACCACCAAACAGGAAACAAGTTAAGTGCATGTTAGATGCGTCCAACTCATGTCCACATTCACATGTGAGAAGACTAAATGTCGAAGGATGAATCAAACCAAATTGAAAACACAACACTAAAATGAAAGTAAAATGTGAAATACAAAATGAATGCATAGATGGCCTAACAACCAACCATAGTTCTGCCCCTATCCACTAAGCTCCAAATGGGCAACAAGTTAAGTGCATGTTAAATGCGTCCAACTCATGTCCACATTCACATGTGAGAAGACTAAATGCTGAAGGATGAATCAAATCGAATTGGAAACATAACGCTAAAATGAAAGTAAAATGAATTTTAACAAAAATGCGATCGTGGTTTCAAAAAGGTTTTGCAATGTAAAACAAATGGATAGATGGCCTAACAACCAACCATAGCTCTGCCCCTTTGCCTAAATAAAAATGAATGCGGGCTTCGGATGTTAAGGAAATGAAATCATCCTCCAAGATAGACCTAAAGGATGTGTCATGGTGGGTGTTTGTCAAAGATGCATGTAGACCTAGAACGTTGAAAATTGCCACAAAGATAATCGAAACCTACTAAAAATGATAGGAAGGAAAAAAAAGAAAGATGAATTGTTTGTGTGAGATAAGAAGGTCAATGATTTACGCATGAAAAAAAAACGCCCAAAACAACTTGGGCATCTCCCAGGAAAGGAAGATCATTGATATGTGTCACACCCAAAAATAAAACCTCATTTAAAATAAGTGTGGCAAAGTCCTAAGAACCCATTAGCACACCCAAAATGCACAAACCATCTATGACCAAAGTGCAACCTTGAATAATTTCTATCCCTAGAGAGACCCTGGATGGATTCCAAAGCTTGTACTTTAACACTTTAACCCTAAGCCCAACTAGGGTTAATTGGGTTAAAAGGTGGTCAAAGGTGCGGGTAATTTCACTCATAGGCCCTACAATGTGGGTATCATTTGTTAAGGATGGAAAGACGCAATTGAAGGCCCACATGATGGTCTTTAAAAGAACTCGATAATGGGCCAAAACAAATAAAAGATCCCCTTAGGGGTCGCCCTTTTTCATGCGTGAAGATGATTCAATAAAGGTGTTCCTCTCCATATGCTGCCCATGTTGGAAGTAAAAAGAAGAATGAACACCATAAAACAACTTGGTAAAAAGGACAATGCTCGCCAAAGGCCCCTCGACATCCACAACTCTCTAAAAATATCAACTTGAAACGAAAAAATATCAACTTGAAAACTAGGTGCACATGAGGCATGAAAAGACTCCTTTTGAAAAGAAGACCAACTGCTCACCATAAACCTCTTGAAATGAACATAAACCTTTGGATACATTAACAACCCCTTCGAGTATAGTGCAAACATCAACAAAGCAAAAAGAGGAAAATGAATCATGCCAACTCATCCGTCAAGTCTAAAACAATTATGTCAAGGGGTAAGTGAAAAGCCTACTTAACTTCATCCTGGATGGTTCGAAGGATCCTATGAAACAAATGAAGGCAGACAAAACAAGAATTAAACAACCCCAAGATAGAGCTAGATTGAGCCTACACCAACCCCAAGAAACAAAAGGATTAGAACCAAGAAAAAGCACAAAAAGGGAGAACACTTGCAAAGATAAAACAACTTGGCTAGCCTAGTAAATGAGGTTGATATGTTCTAAAATGAATATCAGCCCAACATTGGTTCCTATTCTATGTCACAATAATCTTGATGGAATTGTATGGTGTATTTATAGGGCTCTTTCCAACTTGCAAAACAACATGAGGTTTTCAAAAGTTTTAAGGAAATCAAAAAAAAAAATTGTTAGATAATTTGAACTTTGTTGTCCAAGGAAAGTTTTTGTAAGTGCATTTGCACCTTTGACCATTATGTAAGGCACGAATTGCAATGCCTTTATACAAAACACTTCACATTTTGTTATTGAAACTTATAATGTAAGAAATGAAAACTTAGCATAACAAAATAAGGTGAATAGAGTGCCTTGAAAACAAAATAGTTGATTGTGTTTACTTCTTCAACCTTTGCAAAAAAATTGTCATATGCCAACACTTAATTCCCCATAAAGAAAAATATCTAAACAAACATCAACAACTCCCATAGGAAGGGAAAAAAAAAAGAGGCAACAACCACTTTTGTTCTCTCTTTTGCTTTTAAGAGACTTTCTGGCATATGGAAAGAAAGAAGAAGGGCCCCCAACAATATTTGTCTTGACATGTGCTCACAAGAGAAGAGCAATGGTGCAGCGGTTATTAAGGAGTTCATGAGCACATGGCAAGCTTCTTAGAATAGAAAAAATGGAGTTTAGAAATTGCACTATGTGGGACCTTAATGTTTTCATGACCACCCTACTGCATCCCACCCCAAAAGAGTGCTTCATGCTTCAATGATGACCCCCATCAATAATCCTGTGTTGTTGATTTTGTGTTATTGTTGTTACTTGTTACCACCACAATGGAACTTATTGGGTCTGGACTTTTATCATCAGTTGAAGTTCCCCCATATGCACACGCCCCCAAATATGTGCACTTTCCAACAAACAATGTTCTAATCTAATTTGCACACAGGGCAAGGGCTCTCTTTGCAATTGGGCATTGAAGTTTGTTCAATTGAATCTTGTTTGTCACGCAAAATGCAAACATGATTTTCTTTTTGTTGTTAGGAAATTGAGCCACAACTTCTCTCCGTGTTGAGTGAGTGGATCAGAGAATTGGGGGGAAATAAAATTCAGGGATAATAATAAACTTGTCCGTAAAGTACCCTCTCTTTCACTCCTATCCTCTTTGCTTTCACCCCCTATCCCCTCTTTCAGTGGTATCGGGAAAGTAAGGAAATTTTATTAAATCTTAAAATGAAATGTTGAAACTCAGCATTAATGCACAAGGTTCGAGAGTAATTATAGTAGTTGTACAGGTAGGAGCAGTGAGAAATATCTGTAGCAGCCATGGAGGCGTTCAGGAAAAAGGAAAGAGGCGATGAAACTCAGTTTACCACCAAATTTGGTGGGAAAACTAGTTTGGATCCCAGTTATTTCATTTTGTAATATTTCATTCCCAGTTACCCATTTGATGCCCTATTATGCCGAAACTGGTCGTTCTCGCCCCCTAATCACCCTACTGATAACTAAAATAACTTACATTAACTTGTTACTCCACTTTAGGTATCAGAAAATGCTTTTTCGGATGGATGGCAGACTTTATGGCATCCCCACCCTTTTTTCCTAGGGTCAAATAAACTCAGTGATATGGGTTCAGGAAATCCCATCACTAAGATTTGCTAGGGAAGGAACTAACTATGAGCCTCAGAACTCTCTGAACTTGCCCATACTCAGACTTCTGTACACCCAGAGACTGAAACTAGTCTCGACATTTGGGAGTACCACAGTAGGTAGTCATTTGGAGACTCCTTATCCGCCCCCACCACTGGGAGCACTGGCTCTCTGTTTTATAAAACTAACAATTGTCCAAAGCCAGACAAGAATTTTCAACTAAAAATTTAATGTACTGTAATGTAATTTCAGTAAAAATTGCAACATTTTCCGACATTCCTGGTTGTCTCCTGCACTACATATATATATGTCCATGGCATCCTGGTCTCTCTTTTCTGTCATGTTGAACTTGTTTCGCAGTGCTCCCAACATTCTTGTCAAGTCTCTTGGGGGAGATGTGGTCGGGTGGGTTGGGCGGGTTGTGCATGCAAAGTTCCCCCCTTAAACCCAACCAAAACAGAATTTTGAACCGAGGAGAAGACCATCAACACTGGCCCCCAAGCTCAAGCTCAAAGAGTTGATTCAAGTTTCAGGAATTTCTCACCCCTTGCTGAAATCAAAAGAAACTTCATGTTGTCAGATGTCCCAAATTCATTGCCAAAAGATGTTGTTTGCAACCCTATTAAAACACATCACCTTTGGAATAATTTCTTTTAGAAAAATTAACATTCACCAAGCAAGTTTGATAAAGTGTCTCTTTTTATTCTTAGGGCTACTTTGTTTTTCTTTCCAATGGTGGATTCCTAATCGTTGTAATTAGTGCAACATGTTCACATGCTTATTTGCCCAAGGGATTCAATAGGCATTTCCGTCCCCCAGTCCCCTCACAATTTTTGACAATCCAATGACCCCATCAGAATTATGTTCGCTAATTTTGTTGGCTAGTATAGCAAGCATTTAACATAACCTAGTGGTAAATTGGAACTCAGTGCCAAATTGCAAGGTGGTGGTACACCACTACAATCAATTTTATACACTATGGAATGGGACCAAATTGCAAGGTGGTCATACACAACCACGGTCAATTTTATACACTATGGAATGGTCCCAGTAGATGTGTTCCACTTAGGAGTGTGTTGAGCCCGGTGATGCAGTCCTGTTGTTGTGTTAACTGGTTCTACCAGGGCCTGTTCCAGTGTGGAAATTGGTGTTCCACAGTATTGATTCAACATAACTATCTATAGCGTTCCTCAGTCCATATCACAAGTGGAACTTGGAAAACCAAAAGTGGAACCAGCAGATGACCACCTACACATCCCACCTAAGGAAAAACCTAAAAAAAGTATCTGAATAAGACACCAACAGGGTTACATTAGGTACACCCTTCTCTGTCTTTAAGGTAAAACCAATTATGTTAACATAAGCAAAACCACAAGTGTAAAAAGTATTGTCAATGTTGTGAGTTCAAATAGTGTACCAGTACTAGTTCAAATCCCCAAACCTGTTGCTAAACTATGCTTAAGGGTATGTATGAAGCCACTACACGCGGGGTGTCCAGATGATTGTGGGTTCAATTCATCACTATGCCCATGTTATGGGTACTTGAAGTCTGGGTACTTGAAAATTTGTGAATCACAGACATACACAAATCACAATTTAGGGAACTAGCAAAACAATGCAACATAAAAACTCCGACTTATTCTCCCCTCTAGTGAACCAATTCTCAAGTTCAATCAATGATTCAGTGTGGGTGTCAATTCTGTAGACCTAACAGGCAGGCCTTGCTGATCCTCTTAGGTCTTATTCTCCATTTCAATTAACAAATTCTCATGTTCAATTCAGCACAGGTGCCAATTCTGTGGACCTAAGTGGAAGGTTTGCCAATTTGTAGACCTAACAGCTGTTTAACACCACCAATTCTGTAGACTCAATCGGCAGGCCTTGCCAATTCTGTACACCTAACAGCTGTTATGGGAGCAGGCAGGGTTTGCCCAAATCCTGAGCACTCTCAAGTACATTCAAGATGGGGAGGAACTATCATGTGTAAAACCATAATACTACTATTTGTTGGAAACATCCTTTGATTGCACAAGCCCATTTTGCAAATTCTCTCCTTTCCACATTTATGTATATTATTAGGTCATGGCCATTGGGACGACCCGGCTTAGTGGCAGGTGGTCACAAGTTTAGTATGATCAGAACAACTTGGGCAAACTGAAAAACGCACCTCATGGAGCTCAACCTCTTCAGAAGAGGACATTATTACAAACCAATCTGATGGTGAGCTTCAAACTCCACACTCCTTGGAATTCCAAAGACCTAGGAAACTTTGAAGCATCCGGTCTGAGTCATCACCCCTTCTTCACTCATCTTTATGCTCAGTGAAGGGACATAATCTTCTCTCTTGTACACAAAGTCACTCCTGAAGCAGGTTGTCTCAGTAGCAACTTGTAATGAAAGTCAATGCAGGATTGAGAGATCCAACTCACAATCAGCAGGATTTCACATGGTTCAACATTTGTACAGGAAAAAAACAGTGAGTGTTTTGTTGGGTTGTGCCTTATGCACCTGCAAAGATCACATTTTGCTCATTAAATTGTGCCTCAAAATTGATAACCAGCTCAATTGTGTGAAGAGGCAAAAGAGCCAGGGCACAGTTGAGGAACCCCAAGTCCCACAAGCAAAAAACATTATATGGTTTTAAAGCTGAAGCACCCTCTCAAGCATATTCCAAAAGGTTACAGAAGTGGCCCTTCAGATGCATACATACCAGCAGTTCAAGAAGACACTGGTGCCCCCAACAAAAGAAACCGCAAGTGTGACAGCTCATGTGTGCGTACATGCAAAAGGTCATCTGTTGAGGCACCCTCCTCATCCATTGATCTTGTTGGAATGTAAAGCCCATGACCTTCATTCTGGTAGAAAGATGTTGGATCCTCAGCAAAGCGAGTTGACTGAAAAATACCCACACCCTGCACACACAAAAGAGGACACAAAATAACATGCAGCAGTGCAAGAAGAGACTTGCCCTACCAAATGCTTGAAATGATAGCAATGTAAATATACAACCTGCACAAAGACATTCTATCAACAAGATCATCGCTCATGCCAACCAAAATGGGAACAGAAACTCATCCATGGAGCATTCCTGCAAATGTGATTTGCAGGATTACTATTGAAAGAGAGAAAAATCACCTCAAGAATGTACACCACTATGCCAAAGGAAGCCAAGAGTGGAAATGTTTCTGCTGAACCTGGCCTCATTGATATGTCAAGCATCAACTGCCCCACACCACCAGCAATAAAACCAATGAGAGACAATGCATTCTTAAAAACAAACTGTGAAGGATAGATAGATAGATAAATAGATAGATCTCCAAAAAAACTGGACATCATCACCATTGCAGCACATGCAAAATAATCAAACCCAAAAGGCAGCATGTGTAGATGTCTATTGGTGGAAAGATGTTGAATCCTCAGTGTCTGAAGACTTGTCCCATTTTCTCACTTGGCACCACAATTGTTAAAATTGCAGAAGGCGACGAAGGATGGAGCTTACAAGTACAATTGCAGAAGATGAAGAAGAAAGAAGAAGAAGAAGAGGGCGGAGCTTACAAAGTCATGTAGAGGTGGAGGAATGGAAACCCTACTGAAAGTGCCTGCCACAACTCTCACAAAAGCTCCTCCTTCAAGTGAAACTGAAGTCATTGCAGATACTTCTCTGGCATGTGAGATTGTAGGAAAAACAAGACTCTTAGGATTAGGTGCTTCTTGCTGCTGCTTCAGGGAATGCATACTCGATTCCATATACAACTGAACACCATGTCGAGGTTCACATTCTGCATCTTCTTCTTCTTCTACTTCTTCATTGCTACGGTCTGAATCTGAGGAGCTAGACGACGACGACGACGATGATGGTGATGATGATGGTTCATCATCACAGTAGTAGATGAGAGTCTCGAGCAAACTATTAGAATCCCGCCGCACATGTATGCCGCTACTGGTGTTAGGAGACTTGAAGAACTCATCAAGTACCAGAAGCTTGCCCACACCTGCCAGCCAGCTGCAGCCTTGGCGTCAGCCCTTGATGAAAGACAGACAAACAGAAGAGAACCGCAAGAGCAATTCTGCACGCATGTCACTCTTTGCAATCCATCTCGAGAGCGGAAACGAGGAAACAAGGAGCAGGAAAACAACAGCACGGTCCGCACATACCATGAACATCGGCAGCACCAGCACCAGCACCGGAACCTCCTCCTCCTCCTCCCACGATGCGCACGAAGTCAGATCCTTCCGCGACTCGTGAAGCGGTGAGCAATGAGATTCCAGAAGCTCTCGCTCTCGTCAGGCTGCCAAACTTCCCACCACGGCGCGCACGCCGGCCATAGCCACGGCTGGTGGAAGAGGTGGGATGATGAACCTTCTTCATGGAAGCAGAAAACAAAACACAAGAAGGGACCAACGCTCCTGTAGGAACAACACAACCTGCAGCAGCCCTGGCGGCGACGACGCCGCAGCTCGTCACTGCAGCAGCAGCCATGGCTCTCCACACACAGTCTACTACCGCCTAGTGCTACGACGGCTTGCAACGACGATCAGATGCGATCGGCTTTCGCGGCCGATGAAGAATCTCCCGAAAGATCGCGCATCTGGCGAAGTCTTTGGCGACTTCCAAGTGTGTGCTTTCGTATGGCCCCGTCAGGTGCTTGCTGTCTCTCGACAGAACTAACCATGCAATCGCTCCAAATGGCAAACGCTAGTCCCGTCGATCGTCTTCTTCTTTGGACGGGAGGAAGAAGAAGAGGTGAAGAGGATTATGCTGGTTGCTGCTGTTGCGGTGGTGAAAGGGGAGTACAAGATCATCAGGGAAGATCGGCAAGCTGGATTCTCAGGAGGAGTCGGGGGGAAAGGCGCGCGTCATGTTGCGCGTGCTGTTGCTGGGAGCGGGTGCACTGGGGGCGTTCCTGGTCGGCAAGAAGGCTCTCGGCGCTTTTCAAGAGAAAGCCGCGGAGCGTGGCGGAGGCAATTCTCCCATTGACGTTCTTGCACGCGGTCTTACGCATGTTCAGGCTCGTCTTGGCCCCTGGTCCATGCGCGACCTCACTCTTGGCCTTCTTGCCATATCCAAGGTCGCCTCTCTCTCTCTCTCGCGGACATCCGTTTTGTTGTGCGCAGCAAGCATGCACTTGTAGGGCAGCTGCTGCTGCTTCTTCTTCTTCTTCTTCTTCTGCTTCTTCTCCTTGAATTTTTGTCCCTGAAGATGCAAGCTCTGGTCTGAAATTTCACAATTAAGAGAGAAACAAAGCTGAGAGACTGCAAGAGGAGGAATCAACAAGGGACTCCTAAAACCCTAGCAGCTTCCTCAGAATCTCTGTAAAGATCAAGAAATCGGAGAATTCTTCCGCCCTGCAGTAAGGAAAAAGCAAAATTAGGAAGCCATCTATGTGCATGCCTCTCTCTCTCTCTCTCTCTCTCTCTCTCTCTCTTCCAGTGTCCACTGCAAGCACAATTTTGCACTGATGATTCTCTGATGCATTCTTTCTCAGTCTTCTCTCCTCGCATCTATCACCATGCTAATTCAACAAACCCTTCTGAGCTTTCTTCAATTTCTGCAGTTTTCTGAATTGTAAACAAGCCATGCTCTGTGACCACCACAAGATGGCAGATTATGATGGGAGAGAAAAAACCAAAGGAAAACTACTACTAAGCAATTGTCGGTGGTCTGTAGGTCACAGAGAAGGACTGTCTGCCAGTGCCAGGACAGCCTGCAGAGTCGTTGATGCAAGATGCTCAATTCTTAGAGCGTGCACAACACTGGCGGGCAATGGCAGAAGCTGTTTATGCACCGGATCCTGCTGCATTTTCTCTGTTGAGTCATCTTCCAGAATCAGCAATTGTTGGAGCAGAGTGGACAGCCGATACAAGCTCCCTTCGACCGGCCTTTGCTGTATGTGTTGATGCCCCTTATAGTGCTGTCATCCTGGCTGTCCGCGGCACTTCTGAGGTATGGATTTGTCATGTTCCATCACGTGACTCTACTAGATCTTTGGAGTGTGTGATGATGTCTTGAGGTATCAAATTCAAACTGGCAAATGAAAGCCGCTCGGATGATTATAAGGATTGCAAATGTTTGAGTGGTTAATGAGAATTGTAGTCCCAGATGAATTGCTTGTGCAGATAAGTAGCCAAGACTGATTCATATCAATTGCCAATTCTCAGGTGATAGATATGCTAGTGAATTCAGGGGCATCAATGGAACCGTTCCTGGAGGGTGTTGCACATGGTGGGTTTGCACACGCTACTGAACAGTTGTTAGAAGAAGTAGCACCCATCATTGATCAGGCTTTTGCCGAGCACGGGATGGCACAAACAGAAGTCAAACTCATGATTGTTGGCCACAGCTTGGGTGCAGCCATTGGCATCATGGCAGGTTTGAAGCTGCGGGAAAAGTTCCCAAATTTAGAGTGCTGGGCTTTCTCAACTCCAGCTTGCTTGACGTTGGAGTTGGCACAAAAGTGCAGGGATTTTGTAACCAGCTTCATCTCAAATTATGATATTGTTCCAAGGTTTTCACTGCACTCAGTGGAGCTACTTCGGAAACAGGTTTGCAGTTTTGATTGGGATCGTGCTGAAAAAATCCTGAAAGATGATGCGGACTGGAAGAACATCAAATCAGCATCTGAGGCAATGAGAAAATGGCAGGAAACACAGAAGGGGATTGGTGAGACCTTCCAGAGTGCGCAGGATGGCCTCTGTGAACAGGTGACATGTATTCCTGTTCTAAATTCTTGGATGAGTTTAATCTCTTGATGCATGTTCATCTGACCAACTGCAATAGTGTAAACTAAGTAGGCAAGCCAGGATTGAACTGGACCATCCCAATCTGTTATTAGACAGTAGAGCAGACCATCCCAATCTGTTTCAAGGCATCATAAGTGTCCAAGTGAGAAACTCCTAATGAGAATAAGAAGAGTACAAAGCTGGGTTACCATTGACTGAAAAAGTTTGGGAATTTGTATGCCTGCGAAAGTCAATGGTATATGTGTCTTAGAATAGCTAGCCTCAACTCAGGGGTTTTCTGATGTCCAGATGGAGAAAGTGCACAAGGCAATGGGAAACACAGGAGCAGAAGGCAACAAAAAGGACCCATCTCCAGGTGGAGAAAACGATGGGTCCAAAGATGATGCAAAAGATGATGAAAAACAAGACAAAGAAGAGAGAGACGACAAAAGAGAAGAGGAAGAGGAGCTTCCACCATTGTATGCACCAGGGAGAATACTAGTACTGGCAGCGAGTCCACCAGGGTGTGGTAAAATGCCAGAGCAGCGGTCAGGTGTGGCAGCAGAACGGAAATTGGGGACATACCCAACATTTGAGGAGGCAAAGAAAGTGCAGTGGGTCCTGCATGAAGCTGACCAACTGGAGGTTGAGGAGATAGTTGTATCACCATGGTGTGTTACTGATCACATGCTTGGTAACCTTAGTGAAGGCATCTACTACTTGCAGCGCCAATGTAGGCCAGCTTTGCCCCCTGGGTAACTTCCTAACCATTTATATTCCAAATACAAGTAGTTAAAGATCCTTTGTAAGCAGGTTACTCAGACCTTATTTTAATCTAAAAGCTTGCATATAGATGCTTGCATATACAGGGACATGCTAAAATGAAATAAAAGCTTTTTCCTTCAGAAGCTTGTTGTAGCTTGAATGAGGATACTGTTGACTTTTTTGATTAGCAATGTCTCTTGAGTGCTAGCCAACATCACGTCTGAGTCTTCCCATTGCTTCCGGAAAGGCAACAGAAACTCAGGACGAAGATTGTGTATAATGGTTTGCCCAAGTTTTTGGGAAGATTATTATATGCTTATCTACACCCACTGTTGGGAGCTGATGAACTCAGTGGGTAGTCATGGCAGCTCGTCACTGCCGTTCGTGATG
>Ga0116227_10006045_pt1 | contig 24883 bp, 18 predicted proteins | sample S1TSphgellanicum_FD_89693 | JGI IMG/M metagenome (GOLD analysis project Ga0116227, IMG submission 89693) | Host-associated microbial communities from peat moss isolated from Minnesota, USA - S1T2_Fb - Sphagnum magellanicum MG | ecosystem: Host-associated > Plants > Peat moss > Unclassified... | reverse complement strand
GGGGGGGAGGGGGTGTGGGTGGGAGGGGGGGGGGGGGGGTGGGGGGGGGGGGGGGGGGGGGGGGGGGGGGAGGGGGGTGGAGGGGGGGGGGGGGGGGAGGGGGGGGGCGCGCGGTATTAGTCTTGGCAAAACTGGGTGACCACCACTAAGGTCATAGGTAATTATTTGTGGCTCATTTTGTGGAGAAAAGAACAAGACTTATTAATTGGGATTCACATGGCACCTAATAAATGTTTCGTGTTTTTTTCTTTCCGGGAGGTGAGACTTTTGTTTTGTTTTGTTTTTTGTTTTTTTTCTTTTGATTCTTTAAGTCAAAGATTTTTGGGGGCCCAAAACCAAAGGCTCGTGGGATGATGGGTCTTTATTAGGTATGGGTGCATTTCACACGGCCACCCATTCTACTTTCCCTTGTGTTATTGACTCCTTTACTCTTTTCCCAACCCACAAAACCACACAACCACCAAAATTTAGAGAAAACTCAACACCAGTGACCACACACCCCCCACCAAAACAAAAAGCACTCTTAGTAGGTACTAAAGTTATCCGTAAAGTCACCTTCTGTTTCGTCCCCTACCCCCTCTTTGATTGGTATCCGCAAAGTAAGGAAATTTTATTAAATCTCAGTATGAAATGCTGAAACTCGGCATTAAATGCACAAGGTTCGATTCGAGAGTAATTATAGTATTTGTACAGGTACGAGCGGTGAAAATATCTGTGGCAGCAGTGAAGGCGCTCAGGGAAAAGGAAAGAGGGGATGAAACTCAGTTTACCACCAAAATTGGTGGAAAAACTAGTTTGGGTCCCAGTTATTTCGTTTTGTAAATTGTCATTCCCAGCATTTGATGCCCTATTATGCCGAAACTGGCCGTTCTCGCCCCCTAGTGGCATGACTTTACTGATAACTTTAATAAGTTAACTAGTGTTGGGCAACTCTTTGATTTTGTTATAACCTTCCAGTTCTGAGTTTTGAAAAATATTCAAAATTAAAAAGCCTCTTGAAGAATTCCCCAAAAGATCCCTTTATCCTTTTTTCTTTTTTTATGTGAAGCTTCGGTTTATCCTATTCTTTGAAAATATTTCTCTTATGTAGCTTGTAAAATTTTCTTCAAGCATAATTTTCAAGCAAAATTATTTTTTTAAATTTGTTGTAAACAACAAATAATAGATGATCTTGGGACCTATGCACCCATTGCACAAGAGCAATATTATGGACACAAACGCTTATGTTTTAGGTGTGAGTAAAGAAGACAGACCCAAACCCAATCTTAAATCCAAAGAAGATCCAAATAATGAGAGAAATCTTGAGAACTATATGAAAGATGGTTTTTCAGAACTGTACTAGAGAAATGCCCCTCGGGCAGGCTCAAAACCGATGACCCAATTATCATCCAGGTAGTTTATTAATCTTTGAACACTAATACAAAAATAATAATTAAAAAGGAAAAAAATAATTTTAATTTTAATTTTAATTTTTAACTTATAACTGGCTAATAATCAACAAACGATTATCACTCGATTATTTGATAACCTACCCTTATGCATAATTAGTGGTTATAACTTATTACCTAATTTTTTGATAACCTACTTGACGACTCAAAAAAATTGATGTTGATATTTCTAACCTAGGTGACAGTGTTTTTTTTATTTAAAATATTAGTGATGTCAAAAAAATTGCAAAATTGGTCAAAATTATGCTAGGAAAACATTTTTTTCCAAAAATTTTGAGATTTTCTTGTCAATAAAAAGCAAAAATTCTCTCCAAAAAAAAACACTGTTATGTGATCCCAAAAAAATTCAAAAAATAACCTACCCAAATGGTTATTAAAAAAAATGCAATAACCGGCCAACACGGGAAAGGACCAAGGACCCAAGACAACAATCTACTACATACCTCCATGCAAAAACTCATTCAAACGCTTGCAATTGTCACTCAAGAGAGATTTCACTCTCGACCCTAAGGTTCTCAGGGTCAAGTGCTCTTGCAAATGTGCATGTAACAAGGTCACAAAGACCGGGTATTCCCTAGGGACGGTCCCTAACAAAAATGTCTACAAAATTCCAAATGATAATGATGTGGCAGAATCTCTCCCTAAATTGCTAAATTATGTCACATAATGGCCATTGGTCACACTTGGCTAAGGACCACCGGAGGTCCTCCTAATGGCCCTTACTTATGCACTACGTGGGGGATAGGGACCGTCCGCAAGTCGGTAAATCGGCCTTACACTTCCTAATTGAAGGTAACTAATAAGTTACCTTAAAGCTTTACATAAAATGAACAATTGACGTATGACACAACTATTTGCTATTTACATTATTACTACTAACAACGGTTAGCTCAAACCGGTGCAGTCCAGTGTTGGCCGGTTATGGAGAAAGAATCCGGTTATCAACTTGGTTATTGATAACCTATCAGCTGGTTATTTAATCAGGTTATTTCTTTTATACTGAAACTGGTAACCGAAGGGTCTGACTTTTGAATTTTTGATAATCTACTCGGCCGATTAGCCAGTGTTGGCCGGTTAAAAGAAATAACCGGCCAACACTGGTGCAGGCAAAGGAACTGAATGATTGATTACCTGCAGTTAACTTAACTATGTGGAAGTCACACAAGTTAACTTAATCATATGCCTTTTATTAACTGTAGATCAAGTCGTGCAGTTAAAAGGAAGTTAATTAGGTACCTCCTACATTTAACTGCGGCAGTAAAGCGTATAGAAGAAACTTAACCACCACCTGCAGTTAAGTGCGGCATCAAAGCATGTAGAAGAAACTTAACCACCTACAGTTAACTGCGGTAGTAAACAGCATGTAGAAGCGACTTAGCCACCTGCAGTTAACTGCGGAATGAAAAGCATGTTGAAGAAACTCAACTAGTAACTAACCTACAGTTAACTGCGGAAGTAAAGCATGTATAAGGAAGTTAAATACCCGCAGTTAAGTGCGGACGTTCATGTGCATGCAAACGGAACTTAATATTGCGTGGAGTTAACTGCGTAAGTCACGGATGTAAACAGAACTTAATTGCCTGCACTTAACTGCGCCAGCCAGCCATGGATGTAAACAGAACGTAATTTGCCAGCAGTTAACTGCGCAAGTCACGGACGTAAACAGAACTTAATTACGATGCAGTCAAGTGTGGAAGTCGTAGGTGTTAAAGATGGAACTTACTAATTAAGCTAACAGTAGGTTAGTTAGTTAACTATGGAAGTTAATTCTGCAGTAATTTAAAAAATGGGGAGCTTAATTCACTGCAGTTAACTTTTAGTATCCAACTAGTAACTAACTGCAGAAACAACACAGTAAACGACTAACTAGTCGGTGTAACTTCAACTGTTAGTGTAAGTCGAAGGAAACTAACTGCGAAAGAGTCGAGACAAGGCGACGGCGGTCGCACTCACTCAGTGTTTGGAACGTGAAGAAGACGGTGGCGTTCCGAGTTCGAATCTCGTTAGCTTCCCCTTTTTTTTCAAAATTACAACTCGGTTTTGTTGCCCGTCGGCTTCGCCTTCGTCGCCGGTCTGAAATCAAACTTTCGTTTTGGTGGTTTTTGTGTTCTTCTCACTTCTAGGTTTGTTTATTTATTCATGTTTTTTTTCTGTTGGAATTCTTGTGTTTGTGTGTGTGCGTGTGTGTGAGAGAGAGAGAAGAGTCTTTTGTTACCAAGTTCTCTTTGGTCGTGGTGGTCTTAAGAACTCTGGTGTAGAACTCTCGTGTTGTTGTTGTTGTTTTTGTGTGAGGCGGTTTTGGTGTTTTTACGTGGGAGGAGGATCATGCCAGTCTCTCAGTTTGAAGAATCTGTCGTCGCCTTGAAGGCGTGTTGGTGTTGCTCCGCCGCCTCCTCCTCTTCCTCTTCCTCCTCCTCTTGTTGTATCGAAGTTGTCGAGTTTTGTTGTATACTTGAATCTGGCTTTATTGCAACTCCTCGATGACATGCGGTTTTGGTTTCTGACGAGCATGTCGCCGTTCAGGAATCTGCTTTAGCCTCGTCGTCGTCGTCAGATATAGAGAGAAAGTTTTGGTCGAAGGAAGGAGAGGAAGACTACTGCTGCTGCTGCTGTCCTCGATCTCGCGTGCAAACGTTTGGATCGAGAACCAGATTTGCAGCAAAGTAAGCTTTCTGTTTACCAGGGTTTGGATCGAGAGAGAGAGAGAGAGAGAGAACTTTTGTGGCGAGTTTTAATGGGCATTATCGTCGTTGTTCTCATTCTTCTTTTTCTTCTATTCTTTCTGGCAGCAGCCGCTTCTGGAAATCGATAGCTTCCGAGGTCTCTTCTCTCGGTTTTCGCTCTCCTCTGCTGTGTCGTCTGCGGTCATGGCAGTCTCCAAGAAACTCGCAAAGCTAGCGAAGAAGTGTCTGAGAGTGGGAAACGTGACAGAAGCAGCTTTACCGAAAGCGGCGTTGCTATCGTCGTCCTCGGGAGAGATTTGCTCGGATGGAAGTTGCCGACGCTCGCGGGGAGGTGGCGGCGGCGATGACGACGAGCCGTTGGATGTTCCTGCGGGCTGCCTCGCGGTTTACGTTGGGGAAGAGAGACGCAGATTTGTCATCGAGACTTGCTACTTGAAGAACCAAGTGTTCCGTGCTCTGCTTGCGAAATCCGAGGAAGAGTTCGGATTCGAGTTCGAGGGAGGCCTTCGAATTGCTTGCTGTCCTGATGTGTTTGAGCATTTCATGTGGTGGCTGGAAGGAGCTCCTGCACACTCGAGCTTGAAGTCGGAACCCTGGTGGTTGTAGCATAGCTGCTGCTGCTTCTGCACATTCGGATCAGCACCCGTCATTTTCTTCTTGTTTTCTTTTTTTCCCCAGCAGATCAGAATCTGGCAACGATGGGTATCAGCAATCCTTTCTTCAATCTGCATCCTCTCTCTGGTATCTTGCAACCTTCGATTCCACAGCAATGGGCGAAAGCAAACCCTCTACCTTGTCAGAGCCTGGCTACTCTTCAAGTCGGCCGACTTGTGTCCATGGCAGGATCAAAGATTTTCCTTCCCATGTTACTTCACTGCAAGAGTTCTTGCATGTGATGGATGGTGGAAGAAAAGGGTTGTGTGATGTTTTAGGGTTGTACTGTTTTGGATTTGCTTTTTGAAGAGGCTGCCTGCAAAGTGCCTTTCCTCAACAGCACAATGTGGAAGGAATTTCTAAAACTTTCAAGGCAGCCATTGTGCAACACTCAAGGATATCCATCCCTCTTCAAGAATTTTTCCTTTTTGCATTTTTGAATCTTTTTTTCCCAGAGAAAATTCTAGTGTCATTACCACACCACTAGTATTGAACAAGCAAGGATTTCCTTGTGTTACAGAAAAAGGGGCATGTAAACAACCCTCAGTCAAGGGGTATGCCTCAGAATTCTTTGGTCCAATCTGGTCCATTTCTTTGGGCCTGATTTGGATATCCTGTAAACCCTACATTTTGTGTAATCTAAGTCTGAATTTGCCTTATGTTTGTCCTGGCTCATACTTGGTATTCTTTTATGACTTTTGTTGCTTAACTAGTGTACTACACAAAATGGTTTATCTTGTCAAGAGGGTTGATGTGTAAGGTGCAGTGAATAGAGAGGTGAGGGTGAGTAATTTATGTGAGTATGCAGGATCTCTTCGAACTTTCTTTTTTTATTGGATCTTGTCAATATGGAAAATTTTCATTTTAGAAATGGCCTGAGAAGTGGGGCCCCAAAAAATCATCTCAGGCAATAATAGTCGAGAGAGTTGAGTTATTTGGTAGCATGCCATGTGAAGAAATGGGAGAGAAAGAGAAATTACCAGTTTGTTGTATGGTGAAGAGGACATCAGCATTTGGTAACCATCCAACTCCCTATCTCTTGGTTTTCAGCCCTATTATACCCAATGCTGATTACAGTTTGCTTGAGTAGAAGTTGATTTTCTGTGTGAAATTCAGATCAAGAACTAAGCAGCAGTTCGAATGTTAAAAAGCTCAGAAATTTAGGAACTTTACAGTAATACAACAAAATCCAGTTCTGGGTATGCTCTTTTTTATGCAGATAAGGAATGGAGATGACTTTACCTAGGTGACTGCCCAATGTTGAACATCTTAACTCCTTGCATTGCTTATCAGATGCAAAAGAAAGAATATATCAATTCCATTAAACCCATATATAGTCCGACTTAGTTTGTAAGTTCTTATGCAATTACCCAAAACCAATGAAGAAGTGACATCAACAGCAGCAAAATTTTGGAGGCTCAATGTTCTCACTCATCGCTGCCAACTTGATCACTAGAGCTTGCCAAGGGTGAAATCAACTTTCTGGACTAGAAGCCAAATCATGACACAAAAGGTGCATACAAGCAGCTGCATCTGATGCTCAATTGTTGGAAGCTTAATGTGTGGTATAAGAGGTGACTGGGTTTCGAAATTCATGCTACTTCTGCACTTACTCGCTGTCATCTCCACTTGAGCTTTTCCTGTAACTACAATGTCTGCACTGACTTGCTGCATCTCCTCTAAAATGCTTCCAACATCACTGGTTCCAGGACACACATGGTTGGACAATGAACTGAAAATGAAGCAAAAAAAAAGATTGTGCTAACATTGACAATCATGCTGAATACCAGTATTAGGTCTTATAATTGAGAACACTCTAGGATGCACAAATAAACTCAGACCAAAAAAATTGTATGTGAAGAAGATGGACACAATTCATGGGGTTGGTGCACTTGTCAAGGCTCCTGTACAAGACATTATTACATAGATCAGAAACCTTGATCCACAACACTTCATCATAGTCATTCCACCTTGCTGTAGGAAAGGTCGTTGATGGAGAATATAATAAGATGGGTCTCATATGGAAATGAGCACAAGTGACAACTGGAAGTGGATTTGCCTAGGCTTTGCAGAAAGGAGATTTTGATTTCATTCAGACAAACGGTATGCATCAAAGCACAAAGACCCAAAACAAGAGACTCATCATGCAATGGCTTTGCCCTTCATGGCAAGTTCAAACAAAAACATTTCAGATGATGGAATTGTGTAACATGGCTAGGACATGGTAGTGCAAAATGAGTTTGTTCAACAATGCAACCAAGAGATCTATAGCTAGATCTCTAATTGGTCACACACTAATTGGATCCAAGTTCAAACCAAATTGTATCACAAATTATACACCAATGCATATTTTGTCAATAATATTCTTAAAGAGTCATTTGATGTCTATATAGTTTCTTGTTTTAAGTTTAAGTGCAAGGGCTTACCTAGCAATTAAGCTTATAATCGTCATGTTCCATCCAAGCTTTTCAACTACCTACTCTTTTGTTGGGGTTGTCCTATCCATTGATAACATGTTTTTCTCAATCTATTTTTAATTGATTCATTAATCAAATAGGTTTTCACCTTTTTGATGCACTCACAATATCAAGTGATCAAGACTCATCACTATAACAAAAGGTGTCCCTATATGCCAAGTGATTTCATTAGATTTTGATTAAATTTACTAGTTATAGTGAACAGGGACCAGTGAAGAAGCAATGAATTCACGGATTTCACTGGATTTTGAGTGAATTCACTAATTGTAATAAACAGGGATTAATGAAGAAGCAATGAATTCACAGGCCTAGTGAACAAGGATTAGTGAGTTGCACCCACATTTTGTAATAGGGCATGATGTTTTATGCAATGTTATTTTGCCATAATTTGGTGTGGAATTAAATTTCTCAAGTTCAAGAATAAATATATTTGTGACTCTTTTGTGAAATGATTTTTAAAAATTCAAATTTAATTTACAACTTTATAATTGTTGTCATCGTTAATCCCACATAAACAAAATTTATTTCCCATTGAACTTATACTCATCAAGTTACTACTAGCAAAACAATGCACATAAAAATAAAAACATCCATGATTTGAACCTTAGATATCCATTTTTCCTTTCCACTAAATTTATTTTTCTTGTTTACACAAAACCAATTAATGATTTTTGCATATTTGAGTTGATAAAGATTGGGAAACTTCCAAAATGACTAGTTTGGTAAGCATCATTACTTTTCATAAGCATATATCAAAGATTTTCCAAAAATGTGCACCTACCTTGTTGGAGACACAACCTTTAAATGGTTTAAAAATTCATTTGAAAATTTGGTCACAAGTTGAATTCTTTAAACATTAGGTTGAAAGTATAAAACCATGTGAAAGAATGAACAAGGGGACACAAAAGATGCAAAAAAGATAAAAATTGAAAAGAATCTAGATGTTTTCCATGGCAACTAAAAGCAAGTTTTAAAATATTATGTTAGGCTGATTCTTTTCCTCAACATCCAAGTTGTTGGTTTTCTTCCAATTCTAGTTGATAAAACATGCACAATTTAGATGTAATTTTATTTGATTTTCATGTTGTCTCATTATGTGGGCATGTTGATGTACATTTTTTGTTGGGTCTTGCTTCATAAAAGTGACTATTGCATTGGGGGTGTGGGGTTGAACATGCACTAATTCATCTTATTTAAATATATAGGGTTTTGGATTTTTTTAATCTTGTTTAGGTTAAGGTTACATTAATAGTTTATTTAATTTCTTGTGGAGTTGTTAGAACTAAATATGGTATATATTTTTGTTGTTGGTTTTGTTTTAATGTTCATGGCATGGGAATGATTATTAATGTTTGAATTTATTTGTTCTAATCATTTTTTGTGGCAATTATCATTTGCACATAGATCAATGTTATTTAATTACAACATTTGTTCTTGGTTTAATTTTTGGTATTTTTATTTTCTATTATTTGTTGATGTTTTGGATCTAGGTTGTCTTATGTTTATAAGGTATTCATAAGTGACTTGTGTCCATATGGGGTAAACATATTTCAACAACATAATTTGACATAATTTGAGGAATTCATGTGTTCATTGTAAGTCTTTAGGTTCAAGGTCTTTTTTTTTGTTGGTTTTGTATGAACACATGTTCATTTTTGTTTTTTCTAAGTTTTTCAAAGTTTAATTGATATTATCATGTTCAATACCTAGATTGCTTTCACATGTGTGTGAATGGTGTTACAAGTATCAAATTCAAACATTTGGCTTGTTTCTTTTTGTGCATTATTTGTTTATGGTGGTGTTATTGTATGTTCAATTACAACTCTGGTTCCAACTATATTGAAATGAATGAAGGCATTACAATTATATCTTTTTCTTAAACCTAAAAAAAAGAGTTTAATATATTGGAAAAATTAAACAGCCTTACCAATGTTGGGTGGTTATGAATAATGGTTAACAAGTCCTATTGGTTATCAACCTAGGTATGCATCCACTTAACCATTGGAAGGGAAATTTCAAAAAACTAAGGGCATAAGGAACCCTAAATGGTTAGTCAAGCAAAGAACCTTGGGAATAAGAAATCCTCACTCTAAAAAACTCTCAAAGGTTTTATCAAATGTTTGGGGTTGCAAAAAATGATCTTGGTTTTTTAAGCTTTTGTTGTTCTAAATTTATGAATTCCATTGTGGCAATGCCACAATTTTAAACAATTTTTTTTCAATAATTTATGTCCATAATGAAACTTAAACCTTGAATGCAAAAATACCATGGATTCTATAATTTAAAACATGTACTGTAATACCTTTACCATTTCAACAATAGACTACCAAATAATGAATTAAATTTTAAATCTTAATTTTATCATTTGATTTTTTAATTCTTAAAATTTCAATAGGTAATCGTCATAGATAATAATAAACATATTATATTCAGTGTCATAATATAGTCAATGTGTCTAAACTGCTGCAAAACCTTGTCCTTGAAGGTTAGAAATTTGAACCTTAATAGTGAAAGGTCTGGTGTTCAAACCTTGACAATGGAATTTTAGCACAAATGATAAATAATTTTTCAAAATTTCGACAAAGTGAAAATCATTTAATTTTTGCTGAAATGGTAAAGGTATTATGGTATCAAAACAATGACAATTTTTTTTTCATGCCATAAATAATACCCTATTAACCTTAAACCCTAAGTACCTTAAGTAATTTGGGGGCCCTTAAGTACACCTTTAAATACCCAAAGTAGTTTAAACATAAGAGTATAAAAACATGGTTTTATGATTAGACAATTACATTATGGTTAAATAACCTAAAATATTCATGCTTCAGGTAGAATAATCAAGAATAGCCTAAAATATGGTAGAATATTTCTAAATGCCTAAAAATGGCCTAGAAATAGCCTAGAATAAAATAGGCTAAAATAACCAAAAATAGTTTAAGGTTTACTAATGAAAAATAACCAAAATTAACATAAGGTGAAATAGCGAAAAATAACCTAGGGTAAGCTAAGACAACATAAATTAAAATAGTTAAAACAACATAAATTAAAATAACCTAAAGTATAATAGCCTAAAATGAAATGTCCTAAAGTAGAAAAATTTTAAATAGCCTAAGGTAGAAGAGCTTAGAATAGCCCTAAGGTAAAATAACCTAAAATGGCATCACAATATAATAACTTTAAATAACCTAAAGTAAAATAACCTTAAATAACCTAAGATAAAAATAGCCTAAAACATATTAAAATAGAAAATTTTAGAATACCCTAAAATAAAATAACCTAGGGTGGAAGAATTTGAAATAACTTAAAATAAAATAATTTAAGATAAAACAACCTAAAATAACATTGAATAGCCAAAAATAACCTAGGGTGGAATGACTTAAAATAACCAAAGTTAATTTAAGGTTAATTAACTTAAAATAATCGAAAATAACCTAGGTGGAATAAGCTAGAATACTCAAAAATATCTTTAAATAACTTAAATAACTTAGTGTTAAATAATTTGAAATAACCTAAGGTAGAAAGTTTAAAACAACATGGGATAACCTAGCTTAAAATAACTTAAGTTAATCTAGGGTAATTAGGTAACTAAGGTAGGTAGGCTAGGGTAAGGGACATAAGTAGGATAAGAAGAAATGTTCATAATGATGTGATTACAAAAATTATTAAATATTGTTAAAAACATGATGTCATGGTTACCTCCAATTCCATTTTTTGCAAAAACCCTTTGAACATTGGAAGTCTTCATTAAATAACCACCAAAGAACCCTACAATTTTTTTGAATTTATTCAACCAATTCTTAACTTAATTTTTTTGAAAATTATGGTTATATGTCAAAATTGGTTTTCAAATTTTGATCTAGGTGTATGGGAAAGCACATATAAAACCTTTTATGCATTACACATTTAAGGTCGTGATGAACCAAGGCATTACCCAACACATATGTGCAAGCATGTTTGAAAATGAGCAAAAACTATGGTATAAAAATAAAATTTAACCCCTAATTACAAAGTTTTTAAATTGTTTTGTATGTTCAAAAGTGATGTGAAAATGTGACCAATTAGACATGATGTGACATTATTTTAGTGTGGTAGTTTGACATGTACACATGTTTTCTACATTACAAGTGCAATGGAAAAATCCTTATAGACTTTGGTTTTGAAGTCTGTACATTACAAAACATGAAACATAGAAATTGGAGATTGAAAATACCATATTTGCATTTTTTCAATCAAAGTCAACTTTCAACCAAAAAATAAAAAAACAAATGCTAGTTTAACCAAGTCCTTGAATGTTTTAAATGATTAAAAAAAAGTGTGAAGATGTTACACCTTCATTTGGATTTTATTAAAAATATTGACAATAGTGTTCTGATCCATTGCTACTGGGATAATTTTTTTCCATCATATATCATCAATTTACACAACCTAAAAGAATTATATTCTTACCCAATTCAAGTGCACACCAACATTGCAATATTATTCATGACAACTAATGAGCAAACACACACATAAACAAAGCATGATCATGCAAAACAATCAGGAACACAAATTTCCAAACCATACATGTAGGTGTAAAAGACAAAAACTAGGTTGAAATATTATTTTACAAAGATAATCTTAGGGTAATATATTATACAAAGGAGTTTAACAAACAACAAACAACTTCATTTACTCAAATAAAGTTTTTAAAAAGTTGTCAATACTAAAGTTAAGGATTAATTAATGTGTCAAATCACTAGAAGAAAAATTATCTTTTGCGACTCGTCTTATGCAATTACATGTGCTTTATGCAACTAAAAAATGTCACATGCAATTGGTTATTAATTTCATGTGACACATGTAGTTACACAAGATAACTTGTTGCAAAAAACATTTTTTCTACTACTAATGTAAGATTTCATTATTCCTTACATTCCATAACATAATGTTTGTTGACAATCTCAGAAAAGTGAAAACATTTTACACATGGCACATGAACATTCATTACATATCCATGCTAGACTGCATTCACAATTTAATTACTTGAACGTATTTATGTCCTTTGGAAAAGATAAAACACATGATTGACTATCACCACCATAAGACAATAACTTGAGAACCTCACATCTTTGACTACAAGGCAACTTGGGGTGTTGCATGTGCTTCAACACTCACACATCAAACCAATTGGGAAGCCATTTTATTCCATGATTTCTTGCAAAGAATTCTTCACAACAATAATTTGATGACCTTATGGAATTTGAAAAAAAACATAGCTAGGATTACACAATGTGAAATTTGATTTTAATTTTTTGTAGTTAACAGTGGTGTCATTGAAAATTGTGTGCCTTGTCACACCTTGCCATACATCAAAATGATATCCATCTTCACCATCTACTGCACCATACTCACTTTACATTTCAACAAAAGTGAAAGTTGTACATCAATTCAAAAAATTTAGTTTATAGTTGATGGTTGAAGGATTCATCCTCTTCACATGCTTAATATTCATCTACAAATCATTAACATATGGGAGTCACATGAACCAAAAGCCTATGTTGTTTTGTGTTCACAAAGAGAGGGAAAACACCCCTACTAACAAGGATGAGGAAATAGATCCCTCATTTTACTACACAAAATTCAAGAAATTATACATTTAAATGGAAGAAAATGCCAACATCCTTGAAAAAACAAACACCTCTCCAAACATCAAAAACATTAATACACAACACCATTTGCAAAAATTATTGTTCACAAGAATGTGTGGGGTGATTAGTTGCAATAGATGTGAAGAAAAATACTTGAAAATGTGGTTGAATACAGTAGGCAAAATTCTTCAACAAACTTTGAATGGTTGTCAATTTTCTTTTATCCAACCAACTAGAACAATTGTTGGACCAAAAAACTCCTTATTGCTGAAGAGGAATTTATTAAATCCAAGAAAGGAATAATGTCAAAAAGTCATTTATGCTTTCAAAAATCCTCCTCCTATGGTTGAAAAACTTTCAAAAATGGTACTTAACAAAATTCTTCACCTACAAATCATTTCAAAGTTAACAAATCTATTCTACAAGCTCTTGAATTTCCAAATTCTATGAAGAATCAAAATCTTTGTGAAAGGAAATACATTTGCAACTATTGTAGTGAAACAAAATTATGTTCATGAAGAATGACTATAGGAATATTTTTAACAACAATTGTTTTTTCTTTTGTCTTTTAAAAGAAATACCAAATTTCACATCTTGATGCAATTTTGATTCTAGATTGAGATCAAAATGATAGAACTAAGGTTGAGTATATAGTTGTATATCTTTTTCTCTTGTATGTTGTTACATTCACAAATGCATAAAGAATTTGTGGAATGTGAAAGTATGCAAACACACACTTTTGTTTCAATGAGTTTTTTTACTATGTCATTTGTGGCAACTAATGCTCTTTATACCAAATGGTTGAATTTTGTTTCATGGAAATGTTTTGATTAGGTGAAGTGATTCAAAATAGGTTCTTAAATCATGTGAACATGATGATTATTAAGATTGGTAATTTTTAAAAAAAAATAAGCTTGTGAAAGGAATGTATATACAACCTTACCAAAGAACATGATCCACAATAAATGCACATGTGTTTTGTATGTCATTATTTTGCACTATTTTTTTACAATTCTACATAGTTTGAATTTAGAAATTTAGCTTGTTGTTTTCATGTAAAATGACTCAAGAGGATGACTTGGCATTTGATAATCACCATATTGTCATTCTCACATAATATTTTTCTGTAGCCTGATTATGAAATTGATGCAACATTTTCTTGTCCACCTTTCAACTTATAATGTAAAAGGAGTAGTAATAATTTTTTACTATCTATTAGGTTGGAAATCTACCATGGACCCTAGTTGAACTCACAGAATATTGAAAAATCCAAAATTCATGGTAGTGCATATCACATATAACATGAATCATATTGAACTATGTAACCAATTCATATTTCTCCATCTTTTGTAGCTTCATATGAAAGTTGGATGTTGTAACACATGTTAGGGAATTTTTCATATTTTGTTTTAGTTTTTTTTCCAATTTCAAGGAAAATTTGATTTCTTATGTTAATGAGTGAATGAAGGGCATGCCAAAAAAAATTAATGTTAACAAATTAAAAACACACCCATTAATTTTCTTACTTTGCTTTAGGAATAACAACTTAAACTTGGTTTTCATTTGGAAAAACATTTGAGTAGCAGAAAGATAAAGAAGTCTATAATGCAATATCAAAGACCTAAATTAAAATTCCTTGTTTTTAGGTCTAAATTTCACAAAAAAGATGGGTGGAATTTTGAAATAATGAAGCTAGATATTTGTATTTGACTATTATGAAGGGGATTTGACTTTAATTTCATGTGGTTTTAAAACAATGAAGAAGAAAAAGAAAAATTAAAGAAAAGATTGATGGATTTCCATAACTTTGAAACAATGAAATGGAATCCATAATCCACTAACTTGAAGCTAAAAAAACATGCTTATGACATCAAGAAATGTTTAAATGATGTGAGCCCTAACACAGAAGTCCTTTCCAATAACCAATTGGATGAGCTAGAATGATATGCATGTGAACTTGAAAAATGAGTGAAGAAATAATAAATCCATTTTCTTCAAGCTCTTCAAATGCTAGATTTGTAATTGCATACTAAAAAAATCATCACTAAAAATTCTCAGTTCTCAACCAATTTATTTACCCACCCAATTTACCAATTTATTTATTTTCATCATTATTGATTGATGTAAAGAATACATTGACAAAATGAACATTATGACCACCATATTACAAAACTTCTACAAATCAAATAAGTGTGTGGAAGTTTAATGCATATAAAGTGATGTGTCTTACTTGTTTAAGTAACCTTTTCTTTTTTGTTAACAACATTGATATATAAGAAAAAACAACATTTAAGTTCGAGGTCACACCACACAATAATCATATGTTTTCCTAATTATCTAAATTGATATGGCTCTAGTTCATTTTTGCTAAAATATTTTTTGTTAATTTGGATTTCCTTTTTTATCCAAAAAATTATTACATTTTGTAATTATTATTATGGGGTTGTGGGGCTAAGAGGAAAACCACATTTCAAAATGGGGAATTACAACAAATTGAACTTCAACATAATATATTAACCACTACACATGCTTTTCATAAGCTTGAAATGTGGTGCAAGCTTTTTGAGAATGATCATAGTAAAGTTCCTTTCCTCTCTCAAAATATAATGCCCATCACATTTAATGCCTTTTCATTGGACATAATAATATGTCACCATATCATCAAAATTTTGGTAGTGGAAAAAATTTCTATAAATCTTAAAACCATATAAATGCATATTGATGCAATTAAGTTTTTAACAAGATTATGGTGTGTGCATAGTAGATGTAATGTCTCATAGAATCCATGTTAGAAGGTTGACAAGTACTACTAATACATTTTTTGTCTTCATCTACAACATAGAAAACTTCTTTAATGCAAAAATGTCAAACTTATGGAAAGGGCTAAGAAGAAGTTGTTTTGTCTAGCTAAAAAAACATGTAACTAACACATCCCTAGATGTAATCTATGCCCAATGAATGCCAATCATAACTATGTAACAATAATAATCTATAACAACCTAGCACCATGTTAAACCATCATAATCAACAAATCTTATTGTCAATTAGCAAAACACAAAACAAAGTCTTAAGATAATCCCATTTGTTATTCAATTGTTCTTGCAAGAGGTGTAGACAAAACCCTTAAAAACACCATGAAATAATAAAGGAAAGAGGTACACTATGTGCACTAAAACTTCAAAGGTCGATTCACAATAGTTTGAGACACATGAACACAAAGCACATGAATTTTGCACATTGATGGATGACATTTTTTTACCAAACCACATAAATCAATCTTACCAAACCACACAAAATCAAGAGTGAAAAGGTTCACTCAAATGCTACATTTGGTCATGTAGGGTGCTCGTTAATATGTTTTTTATGAAGTTGTTTTGAACATAGGTCTTCCAAAGATAATTGATATAATGAAAATGTCTAACACAAGAATCATTTAAATAAGAGAAGAAACAAACATTAGATGCACACTAGGAAAAAGCTTGAAAGAAAAAAATTGGTGTTGACAAATAACTAGTGTGAAAATCCAATTGTCTGAAAACTAAAAACACAACTATTTTGTTTTACTAAATCCTTGAAAACAACACATGTGAAAGGTCAATTATGTTGGATTGTTGCAATTTCAAGCACAAAATGCATCCACTTCATTGCTTTGTTATATTTGACAAAATACAAACTATTTTGTTGACAAATTTTCTTACAACAAGTTACACCCATTTCACAAAGCAAGCATAACAACAATTCGCTTTATGCAATACACAAAAGTGTTGTGACAATTTACACCCATTTGACAAAACAAAACGTTAACAAGTTTTTGGATTAGGATTAAATTTTTGATAATCAAGGAATTTTGAATGTGCACAAAAACTAGGAGAAATTATAAAATGAAAACAAACTTAAACTTAAATCCCACCACATAAAATGATGATCTAAACCAAAGCAATCAAAAAACCACAAATTTTGCAACAAAATGTTCCAACAAATTACACCCATGTCTAATAAGTCAAAAATGTCATCAAAATTTTCAACATCTTGCACATGCACAAACGTTTTGTTGAAATGTTATAAACAAATTCTAAAAGGGAAAAAATTTGATGACATAACCCTAGCCTTGGTGTCACGACCAAAGCAGGGGCAAGAAAATGGAAGCAAGCTTGTTGAAAAGAGATTGTTGAGCATGAAAGGTAGTGAGCTCATATTTTGAAAACAAATGTGTTTTGCATAAGTTGTTGCCATTTGAATGGTTAGGATAAAAATTGTTAAAATAATTCTCAATAATTTAAACCATCATTTGGGGACAAAATATTGTTCAATTGAAGAGCTTTTAAAAGGGTTATGGCATTGAAAAACTCGTTACAAGAATTACAAGATGATCTTTTCTCATGTTCAATTTTGTTAAGTTATGTGAAAACTATGAGGTTCTAAAATCACAAACCAAGAAAAGAGTTTTGATTTCGAAAGAGACCTTGAAAACTTCAAAAAACATTTCATTTCAATGTAGACCTGATGCAAGGAATTACAAAATATATTATAAAAATGTGATGCCTCGTCTCAAATTCAAGTTATGAATAATATGTGACTAAAATTGATTCATAATTACACTAACCATACTCTTTATTTAGTTCTACAACCAAAATTAAAGAGAAATGTCAATGAATTTCTCACTTGTCTTAATCTCATCCCAAAAAAATTCACACCCTTTTGTGATCAATTTGTCGTTATTCTATTAATGTTATTAAGATCAAAGGGGGAAATTTCAACCTTTTCATTATATTTTCAGATAATTATATAACAAATTATTCTACCCATAAGGATGAGATGACTTATATATATATATTTGTGGTAATCAAATCCATCAACAAATTTTATAAATGCGTTAAAAGCTAACATAATTAAAATGAAAAAGATTTTTTGCCCAAAATTCTTATTCAACAATTGGCATGGAAGATGTTTTTAAAATCAAAATCCAAACACCAATCAAATCCATAGTTTTTTTTGCTTTTTTTGCAAAAAATGAATTCAAATTTCCATTCCAAAAGTTAGGCATGGCCTACCTGAGGTGGACATTAGTGGCTTTTTTTTGTTTTAGAAGATTTCAAAAATTTGGTGAAATTTAACCTACAAAATTAGGAAAAATTACTTAAGTTACCAAAAAAAAAAATCCAAAATCTTCCCAATTTCTTTGTCAAATAATGGCAAAAAATTTCCATAAAAAAAAACACGAATGGACATACATAATAACCTATCTAAATTGCAATGCCATTAAACACAAGTTAATGACCTTTCAAGGAAAAAAAAAACAACATGCCAAAAAAGACATCTAATTTAAATATAAAGACCCATCAAAATATAATTGCTTAAGGTATATGGAAGACAATTATATGGTGTAAAGACCATTTAATACCCATCAACATGTTGCAAAATACGGTCATGCAATACAAAGGTGCATTCACACCTAATGTTAAAGTTAGTGCTAAGTGAAAATCTAGGTGGCATCTTAGGTGGCACCCAATTTTAAATGGGTGATTGTTTAATATTAATTGAATGTTAACTTAACATAAAATCTTCATGGTAAATAGGTTTAGGTCCTAAATGACGAACTTGGTGTTAGGGGGGCTTAATATTAGAGTCCTTAAACACCAAGTGTGAATGCACCTTAAGGTCTTGAAAATATTGTAAGGTGAGTGTATTTTGAAACCCTGTACCTATGGTGCAACCTACGACCCTTCCAAATTTGTTAAGGACCCAGCCAAGTTGTCATATAAATCTTTGATGGGTTCCTATTTCCTAACAAAAGGAAGCCAGCTTAAGGCCAACTTAGCATAACCCTTGGTTAAAGGTCGAAAACGACCCTATTTAGGGACGCTTTGATGCTGAGGCGAATTTAGGGACCTCCAGTTTAGGGCCGCTTTGTAACCCTTTGGCTACGCCTTGCCTTGCTTCCTTTCTTTTGCATTTTGTGAGCATTTGTCGTTGCGCGGGGAGAGAGCTCGCGCCCAAAATGGTGCAAGCCGATGCTACGAAGGCGAAGCTCGGGAAAGGGAGCGCTCGCGATGCGACGCTCAAGCTAAGTAAGTTTTGCTTGATGTCTTTCTTTGGCCGGTCTCCTCATTTCCGTCGTCGTTGAAACCTTTCCTTTGCAGCTTTTGTTTGTGTAAGTAGCCGGGATGTAAGAGTGTTTTCTCAAGGTTGCTGGCCTACTGTTGTTGCACGGAATCTTCTTTCTTCCCTTCCGTCTGGAACTGTTTCGTTTCAGTCTCGTCTTTTTTTTTCTCTTTCCCTGTCGGTTTTCTCGTTTTCTCCTCCTCCCTGACACCTCTCTCTCTCTCTCTCTCTCTCTCTCTCTCTCTCTCTCTTTTCCTGTCTTTGTTTCTTTCGTTATTTATTGGCTTGCGCTTGTGTATCCGAGATTTTCTCTTGTCGCCGTAGTGAGTAGTGATATGATGTGCTTTTCTTTCAGAATCTCCTGCCGAATTTTTCGCGGAGAATAAGAACATCGCTGGATTTGACAATGTGAGAGCACCTACCTTCCCCCCTAACTCCTCGCACTCCCCTGAGGTGCCCAGAAGAATCATTTAGTGTCTTGCATAGAGATCAGTTTCTTTCTACAATTAATTAATATGAGCTTCAACTCTTGTTTGGTTCAAACAGTGCATGCTTGGCTTAAGACTGTTTTGTTTTGGTTTCATTGTTGTGTGCAACAGCCTGGGAAGAGTTTGTACACAACAGTTCGGGAACTGGTGGAAAATGCTCTTGATTCCTCAGAGTCCATAGCTGAGCTTCCTGTTATTGAAGTCACAATGTAAGAAAAATCAAACTGATGCTTACTGCACACTATCCTTATTACTCTCATTTCATGTTGCATCCCACTCTGCTTCAAAATGGCTTCTTCTCTTTGCAATTTTGGGATTCAGCAATATGTCCCAACAATCCAACAAGGTTGACAATTTTTGACAAGTATTCTCAGCCAGAATATGCAGGTATTCACATGTGGATTCATTTTCCTCATGTGGATCCCAACACTTTCAGATTCTGTGAAGATTAAGTAGTCAATAAGTCAGTACTCATGGCAGCTCATCACTGCTATTCTTGATGAAGATGATGATGGTCTCACACTTTGTGTATGGCTCTCATAAGGTTATCAGTGGTTATGAGTGTATACTCATTGTCATGTTACTGTCACATTGTTGTTATGGAGACTTCTCTGCAATTACATACATATGTATACAGTCAATAGTCATTTTTATAGGTTGTCAGGGTTTTGGAGACCCAAGATCTCTTCAAAGCTGAAGTTCTGAGCTTAATTTCTCTGCTGAAATACCATGGTTACTCTTCACAGTTTCTTTCAAATTGGACCAGAGGTTTGCTTAACAAAGAAGGAGTTCCTCTGTTTGGTTTTCTGGCCTTGGAATTTCTCAGAAATGGTCATTTCAAAGGCTTCTTAATTCTAATTGTGGAGCTTTCTGAAGGCCACTTTGTCCTCTACAGATCTTGCTCTCAAACTTGTCCATGTTGTTTCTCTTTTTTCTTCCTCCTTCCTTGGGTTATTTTTTTTCCTTTTCTTGACTTTGACTTTTTCTTTGTTCTCTTTCTCTGTTTTCTTGTGTTCCTCTTGCTTCTTCAGTTTTTTTTGGTCTTCTCCTTGTCTTTTAGGTGTATTAGGTTTTGTTGAGCCACCCAGCATCATGACTGAGTTTCCCCATTACTGTTGGTCTTATTACAGAAATTGAGTTTGTTGGTTAATGATGATATTCCACCCATTGCTAGGAGCTGATGAAGTCAGTGGGGATGTTGTGGTAGGTGATCAATTCCATAACTGTTGCTATTGAAGGTCCATGAACATGTGTATGGCTGTCACTGTCATTCAGACCCCTATTCAGTTTTGTTTCAGTCTTGTTTTCTCTTTTGTTTGGGGTTGGGTTTCCTTTTTCTCATAGTTGCTGAATGGTCGCTGTTATGTTGTCAGATCTGAAATATCCATAAGCTTATTGTTGGTTCATCTCTCAACTCTTTTCAGGTTGTAAGTATGGAGAGATTCTCAATACTTATCAAGGTATTTCTGTTGTATACCATTCTGTTGGCTATTCATAGTTGCAGCTACAAGGCTACCATTGAGTGCAGCTATCTGGTCCCATGTATGGCAGGACCTGATTCTTCCTTCTCATCTGCTGTGCAGTGAGGAGATCAGCAGGTCTGCATTCAATGCACTCATTGGACTTGTTGATCGGGAGCGTGTTGATGCTGCTCTGTATGATGACTTTGAGTCTGACAAGGCAAAGGAAGTAAGAGATTCAGTGCTTCTGCTTAATTGATCCAGAGATGTAAACTTATCAACCTACTTTGGATTCTTTCAATGAGATGGGATTTTAAGCTCACTAGCCCAACATCAATTTTAACAATCCCCCAACTGCTAAAATTATGGTGCTTTAAACCTTGTTCAGGCTTGAGGTATGGATGTCACTTACCTCTCTCTGCATGCAGAAAAGGCTTGCCAAAGAGGCACGGGATCAATTGAAGCAAGCCAAGGCTTTAGCTGCAGGGAAAAAGGTCAAGGAAGCTATTGCTTCAAAGATTGGTAAAGGCAGGGGTGACACATCGTTCTTCAAGGTCACCTGTAAGGTACAGCAAAGCTCATAGCTGCAGTTGAGCCTCTACTGAAGTTTGCCTGACAAGGGATTATAAATTATTCCATTTTTTTGTATTTCCAAGATCACAACTTCCCTGATTGCACTTAAGAGCTAGAATAAGGATTCTCACTAATGTGCTGAATGTGTGCAGGACAATGGGAAAGGCATGCCACATGATGATATTCCAAACATGCTTGGCAGAGGTCAGTATGTTAGTGAGAGATGTGCCTATCTGGACTCTGATATTTGAAATTAGGAGACCTTGTGATTGGGGTTTGAAGAGGTAGGTTGACTCGTTCAATTAGTGGACATTGTTTGTAGGTCATCACACTTTTGGATGTACTTATGCTGGTGGGGTATCTTGTCCTGAAAATTTTGTCCTCATTGGATCATATATTGGTGGTACAGTGCTGTCTGGAACAAAGTACGGGTTGAAGCAGACCCGTGGGAAGTTTGGATTAGGCGCCAAAATGGTAAGCTAATTGCTGTGTGTATATTTATGGCAACAAGTGTTTTTGTATGCCAAAGTTTCTAAAATTAGTAACTTGTATTTGTAGGGAGTAATCTTGACTAGTCACTGCCATTCATGATAAAGGTGATGATCTGCTACTTTGTGAGTCACACTCACAAGATAATGACCCCTCATTCTTTTGCTGTATGTTCTGGATTGACCGGAACTGACATGCATTCATTTGGTTATTTGCATGTTTTTTGTGGAGTTTGTCTCGGCAATGACATTCATATATTTTTTGTTTTCAGCAATGTCGCAATGCATCAATATTCTTAGCCTGTTTTGTCACTATTGTTTGATGGTCCAAACATCCAGGCACTGATCTGGTCAAAGATGAGCACTGGATTGCCTATTGACATTTGGAGTGCCACCAAAAATCAAAACTTTATTTCTTTCTGCCGGCTTGATATCAACATTCACAAGTAAGCTGTAATAACTGTTGATTGGCATCAGAGAGTTCTTAACATATAGGCCTTATGTTTGCATGTGCATCTCTATCTTTCAGGTTTTGCTTGTCCCCATGAAAGGTTCTATGTCTGTAATCCAGCCGGTACCTCTACAACCATGAAAATTGCAGTGACTTTCAGAAATGGCAGATCACTGTAGAATGCTTGAGTGGTGGGTACTTATCCATGGTTCAAAAATCAATGGCCTGTCACAGAAACATTCCCAACATTCATATCCATGAGAAGCGAAGCAACACAGAGGGGTGGCGAGGAGCTGAACTTCAGGTCACTATAGAAGGCAACTGGACAACCTATCGTGTAAGCATGTACTTTGAGATGAAGTTAACCTGCAAACTGTTTAATGTCCACTGTGCTAGGTTCATGAATGATCAGTATCATATTGTTTGGCTGTAGAATACAAGGCTATTTTTATGGATATATGCTGTTGATTCTGGTTACAGTCAAAGATTATCAGCTACATGCGGCAGATGGCAATCATCACCCCATATGCTCAGTTCCTCTTCTGCTATATTGGTCCAACACCTGAGTGAGTGATTCATTTCCTCAATATTGTTTGAGAATTCAGTGCAGTCTCCTTCATGTGCTTCATTCACAAGTGTTTCTGATTCCCTTTTCTCTCCCTTCAATTCTGACACATTTGGGTTTTTACCATAGGCAGTCTAGAGTTGCTGAAACTCCTTAGAATGGGTGGCACCATGTGATTGTTTTCTGAATTGCAATTAGCCACTTGTGCAGCAAGAACATGACAATACGATTTGCAAGGCGCACAGATGTGATGCCCCCTATTCCTGAAGAGACCAAGTACCATCCCTCAGCAGTAGATCTTTTGCTTGTGAAACGACTGATTGCAGACACAACAAAGCAAGATCTGTTCCATTTTTTGCAACATGAGTTTATCAGTATCAACAAGTCATATGCTGATCGCCTTATCGGTACAGAACCTACTCTGAAAGCTGGACTTAACAGTATATGCTGATACACACTGTTATGGGGTGCTTCCTATCTTTTCCTGAGTTTGATGCTACTTTCTTTGGTAGACACAGCAGTTAGACATGCCCTTTCATTCTTGCACCAGATAATCAGTTTTAATAGTTTGCTGGTGTCAAGTCTAGGTGAAATGGGGCCAGAGTTCTCTCCCAAAATGCCTGTGAAGTCTCTGAGTGATGAGCAGATTGTACGAATACATCAGCTGTTCCGCCAGGCGAAGTTTGATGATCCAACTGGTGATGTATGTCCTCCATTCTTCAGTATTCTGCTGCAGTAGCCAGTTGACTGGCCAGTACCATATCCCTCTGGCGCCAAGTTGCCTGGAACTGGAGGTTGCATCTTGCATATGATGAGAACTCTGATCAGTAGGTCTTTTGTGAGATTACTTTTGTTTCTGAGTCAGTTCATTGTTCTGCAGTGCCTTCTAGATCATGTTTTGTGGCAGCTGTTTTCAGTAACTTGCTCTTTGAAGTTAAACTCCTCTTCTGACTTGCAATTCGTGCTTCTGCAGTGCCTAAGCCCCGCAGGAGAGTATAACCTACGTCTAGGTATCATGAAAGAGCTGCGTCCTGATATGGTTGCAACTTATGAGGGCAGGTAATTTCATCCCAAGTGTTTCTGGGTTGATATCACCACCCGGTTATGCTAAATGTTACGTGTGAGTTATGCTGGTAGTCAGTTTGTAAACTGGTTCTGCAACATGTGGTAATCTAGGGGCTTCTGAATCATTGGGGGAAGAATGGGCAATGTGGCTGCCACCACATTGGAAATCAGGTTCCAGAACTCAGTTACTCTTTGTTGGCAGTCTATGGGAGGATCATTCTTCTGAAGCATGCATCCAGAGATGCCACAATTTTCTTGATCGTTTGACATGAGGGAATTTCCTGGCAAAAATAACAACTCCCTTACAATGGCACTGATGTAGGTTAGTGTAGGTGCAAGTTGTGAAAATACCTCAAGGGCAAGTCAAGAAGCAATTGGACTAAATAAATCACAGACATTTACACTCATCCCTCTGATGTCATTTAAGGTGTCAAGCTCTGCACCTTGTTGAAATTACTCTAAGATATTTCTACCCACAGCTTTCCAGATAGTTCCCTAGAGAATTTGAAGAGCAGGGCCACAGCCATGTTGAAGTTCACAGGGTCTGATGATATTTGATTACCATCCAAAGGACTATAATACTGAGTACAGATTTTCTCACAAGGCAAATTGAAATGAAAGCAGCTATCTTCATGCTTGGAAGTTCAATTTCTAATGTTTGTGTTTAAAGTTCTTCTTAAGAGAACTAGAGGGTTGGTTCTTAAAGAAAAATTCCTGTTTGGAATTTCCACTTTTGGCATTTTCAGAATGATTTTGCTTCGGGTCATGTAAGTGGGGAGCTTCCTGTAAGCCCACTTGTTC
>Ga0116227_10006043_pt1 | contig 24884 bp, 21 predicted proteins | sample S1TSphgellanicum_FD_89693 | JGI IMG/M metagenome (GOLD analysis project Ga0116227, IMG submission 89693) | Host-associated microbial communities from peat moss isolated from Minnesota, USA - S1T2_Fb - Sphagnum magellanicum MG | ecosystem: Host-associated > Plants > Peat moss > Unclassified... | reverse complement strand
ATGATCGCGTCCCCAGAACAATTCGTCCATGCCCTGTGGACTAGTCATCCTGAAGATGCGTAATTAGGACAGAGAAAATAGCAAAACTGCTTACAGACACAAAGCCCTTCAGACAAAATGTATGAATTCAACAACTGCTCATTGCTTGTAGTTCAACTCGGATTACAAAAACATAGACGTTGGACTACACACTGAACTCTGACTGAGCTCCTTCATGCACAAGTCTCAGAGGTTCAAAGTTTGATGGGAAGGTAAAGAAACATTGTTCATCCGTCGACTGCTGTTGAAATCGCCATTGTCCTTCTTGTCCTAACCACACCCTCCAGCTAATCAGGCGGGATCTGGATCCGCTATGCTCCACCCGAAGCATGCGATCTCCCTCCTGAAACAAGTCTTCTACTCCAGGTATGTACAGCCTCACAAAATGGTTCGGCGACACTTCCGATCTAGGAATCCATATGTCCCCCAACCTTGGGACACTGCATTGCCTTTCTGCAAGTTCAGGAGCGACCCTACGCAAGGTAGGAGGTGAAGTAGAAGCTGTCCTGAAGTTCTGAGGTCCATGCCCACCCCCTTGCTCCATCTGTCACTCTCACCCAGACCCGTGCACTGGTGTAGAATCCACTGTGGGATACTTCCACAACGATGTCCCCTACCCGAGCTTGGTCAGGATTTATACCTACAGTTCTAACTATACCAAAACCCAGAAATCATAAGATCACGGCTCCCTTTTGTGGCCCGTTCTGAATGGTCCAGAAATCGAACCTACGAACCAAGTTCAGTTCACGATTTTCCTGTGTTAAAAGCTCCTCAGGAATCTCTTCTCCACTAAACGAAGACATTATTCTCACGTCTCATATTACCTCGATCGTCATCAACTCTATACTGGCCACAACTACGCAACCTGCTTTGATACCAAAAGAAGAGGGTCCTATGAAAACAGATAGCGCATACACTATCTGATGTGAACCCTGACGTCCATGTTTCACAGATCGATCTCACACCTACTGACATCTCAACATCTCCAAGACTCAAACTGGCTTCCTGTTCTCCCTGATTCCTTAACGATTCAAAGATTGACCGACACAACGACGCAGTAATTCAACAACACACACTTCCGGTCATGCATCTCTACACTGATGCAATTCCAAGCAAATTCTTCATTCTTATTCACAAAATATGTACATCCTCGAGAGCTCAAGCAATTCTGGCCATTAGAAGTTCACACAAAAAAAAGAAGAGGGTCCTGATGGTGCCTCAATATATTGTTTTCGTTCTCCTTGATTCCTCTCATTCACTTCTGCAACAGGAGCTCAACTACACATCAGACGCAACGGAAAATCTCAAGCATAGCTAAGCTCTTTTCTCCTGCCTCACAACTATCTGCTACCCATCTCCCAAAATTGTCCTACTCAAAACAGCCCTTTTGATCTTTTTTCTTCAGCCTTCCGTTGGCTTCTTCTAGAAGCTTCTCAAATTCTCCAGTGCCGCTTCCCTCACACTCCAAGCCGCCATTCTCCATAATTGCATTGCCGACCTCAGTCATAATTTGGAGCCACCATTCAAGCTCCATACCCATTCAGTGGAGCCGTCATGCAAATTCCTCAGTACAACTCCTCTCCCCAATCCAGCAAAACTTCCCATGTAAAAGCAGCCGTCATAGAAACCAATGGCTTAATTAACAAACGACCTAATTTCCCTGATTACTGACATCCAGGAGTCTGATGTAACCTAATTTCGGGTTACAAATTGACCAAATATTCCTTACTTACATAGCCTACTAGGTAGAGGAAGTGGCCTATCTAATAACCTAAATTAGTCTTTTAGCCTAACCTAAATAATGACACCTGTCAACAACTTATAAGTTGAAATGAATGAAATTATCAATAATATAATACATATAAATATAATTTTATTCTTCATATTCAAATAAAAAATATTTAAACAATATTTATATAAATAATGCAACTAAATTGCTTAGTCGTAAAAGCAGTCACAAAATGACAATGCCATGTAGGCTAGTTTGGATGGATGAAACATTCATGTAAGTTGCATCTTTATGTGACTACCATTGCGATTTGGTGCCACATATTGTTTTTGGCAATTGAAATTCTATGTAACTTGTTTAAGGTGACTAGAGCAAATTGTAGTCACATGTGGCATTTATGACTTAAAAAAGTTGAAAAAATAGTTATCAATGCAAATTCCTTGTAGTGAAAATTATGAATTATTAAAAAAATAATGGATTCATATTTTGAAATAATGACATTGCATTTGTCATTCAAAATAAAATAAAATGTGGGTTTAGAAAAATGTAATAGTAGCCACCATCAAACAAGGAATTTACAAATAATATGCATTGAAAATTTCATAGTATATGAAATTTTCATTTAAAAAAATTTAAATAGTTGTGATTTTCATCAATTTTTATTGTTATTTTAAAAATTCAGATTGAGATCTCCAAGCTTTCACATGGATGTTTGACTAATCACATGTTTGGGGATATTTATAAGGTGGCCTACCAATTGGTGATTAAAAGCATAGGGGATAAATTTTATATGATTTTTAGTTTGATAATTATTATAATTGTAGGAATTTTAGCTAATGGTAGATTATTGATTTCTAAAGGTCATTTTTGAACCACCTAAATGTGTTTCCACCCACTATTTATTTGGAAATTTAACCATCCCACATTGTTGGAAGATTAACATCATAAGCCAAATGTTTCCAGTGGAGTTTAGTGAATGGTACCTTTTGATGATAAATAAACATAAATCCTCCAAGATCTGTTCCTGAATAGGGTCAAATTTCTTATAAAGGATTCTAGAGCTCAAAAACTAACAATGGAATGGCTTGAAGGGTTTTTTGCTTCTTCAAAAACTAGTGGGTATCAATTCAATTAGTGGCAACAACACGTCTTTTGGCATTGTGTAGGTTTAACATAACAAAATGTTGACTAGGAACATGCCTAAGTTCATTATAGTTGTTTTGTGTTCTTTGTTATACATGACAAGGCTTTTATGGCACTGAATATTATGTTGTACATAATCTTCTTATTGGACATTATGGCAAACAACACAATGCATTTGTTGAGATTTTAACCGTGGCAGAAGAAACATTGAGTTTGTAAAAGGCTTGCATATTTGTAGTTTTATGCTAATTAATCCAAAACTTTTAATTTACTTCAACTGATTAAAGGAAGAATGGTTGTCACATCTCTACTTCAACTAACAAAATGTCCTCATTGCTAATCTCCCTTTTGATGTTTAATTCATTAAAGGATTCAGATCAAAACACATTGTCATTTCCATTCCCAACTCTAATTTCACCAACATGAACATCAATAGATGTAAGTGACCATTCAATGACAAATGTAGGTGAACCTTACAACTTTAGTCTTTCAGGAGGTCACTTCTTGTATATTTTAGAAAGTGCCTAAGGCAAAAGGATATATTTTAATATGCTATGAAATAATGGAATATTTAAAACATATTTTAAATGCATTTTAAGTGTATTTTCAAAATGAATTATTGGCACCTTATTTACATTTAAATAAATTATAATTTTTATTTTTTTCAATAAGTTGCACTTTATATTTTTTTGCACGTGGTTTGTAATAAAATGGAAGTGACCTCCTCAGGCTTTAGTCCCTTCAAATCAGCAACCAAATCTACCATCACAACAACACCATGAGACCTTTGTGTTTAAAACCTTAAACCAATAGAGTAACACAACACAAAATAATGAAGCACCATAACTTAACCAACAAATTAACACATAGTGAAAAATAGAACACAAAACCTTATGTTTAAAACTTAAAATTTTAAATTAACAAAGTACCATGTAACAAAAAACTAAGCATAGAGCTTGATTAGATAGAATAGCATGTAAGAAATAACAAAACACAAAGGAAATCACATGTTTCAGACATAAATTTAACACCAACAAAATGTGCAAAGTGTAAAGAAAAGAAAAAACTTTAGAAACAAAAACAAAAATGTGCACAAAACATAGAGGATTTCGTACATGAACTTAAACTTGCAAAACTTGTTTCAAGTCTTCATTCTAGGTACACATATACATCAAATTGCACAACACCAACACTTTAAACTTTATTGTTATATTGCTAGTTCTTTTACACTTTCAATGATGTCTTTCACAACTCCTCCATCTTCTAATGCCTCAAATTCTAAAACTTCTATTACTAATCTTCATGCCTTGTCCATGTAAAAAAGTAATAAAGTCCTTTCAGCATATGCATTCATCAAGTTTCATAAAATCGAAGGTCATTTATGTAGGGGTTTCACTTATGAATGAACAAGGACATGCCCACCTAGGTAGGTTTATTTCATTTTTTTCAATGTTGTCTATTAGTTAGGACATCACATACCATGGTATATGCCCTTGTACATACCCACCCAACATTCGTAAAAACCAATGTTGGTTGGTTTTTACTTTTTGTGCATAATTGGCTTTGTAGGTTTATATGACTTCTTTTGGACCACACATAGTATAATATATATATTTTTACTAAAAATTTATACTCATTGGTTATGAATTTCATTGTCAAAGCAATTCCCTTGGGGGTGTAGTTTTGCAAGCATGTACAAAATCAATTAAGACCATTGTTTAATTTTGTGAATCCAACATTAATTTTTTTTTCAATACAATTTTTTTTCATATCTTGAAAATTTGAAATCAATCTAATGAATAAGAAAACACATTTAAAATAAATAAAATTGTAACCATACTTCTACCATGTAATTTTTTTTCATAATTAATTATTTCTAGCAAATTTTAATACTTGTGTGACCAATTTAATTGTAACCTAGTACCCATGCTATATTAGCTTGGTTTATCTATTAAGTGTATTAATTATTATAGATATAATAGGTAATAAGTAATAAGTAATAATATTGTAATAATATTATATATGGAATATTGTTGTAATCAAATTTTGTTAATTTGTATTTTTTTGTAATTAAATAACCTAGCTAGGTATATTAGATATATTAACTTATGTATATTAGTTATGGGTCCAAATTCTTTAAGGTGATGGGTTTGCTAGTGTCATTTTAAACCTAATGTCATCTTGAACACCAATGCAACAATGTTTTGTTAAGCTTTTCAACCATCTTTCCCATCAATGGAGTTTCTTTCCTCCCCATTATTTGTTCCCTTAAAACCTAATTGTTGTTTTATTCTTTTCATTTCACCCCTTCAAACCTTGTTATGAATTGTGACAACTCTTTTTCCTAAGTTATGAAGTCCATCTTTGATTAAGTATTAATGATTTTGGTGTAATAACTTAAAGTTCAAAAAAAAAACAAATATGTATTAGTTTCATATATTTGAATCCTTTACAATTTTCATAATGCATTTGAGTTGCATACAATATTGTAACTTGGGTCTATAATGGCCATTATAATATGTTTTCACTTAAGGGTAGGGGGAATTAAAAAGAACAAAACAATGACCATGAAAAGGGGCCCATGAGGGGCCAACTTGCAAAACAAGGTGGTGACTAAAAAGGAACGAGGTGATAATTAGGAGGTGGGGACTATGAAAGACCAAAAGTTACAAAATAAAATGATGACTAAGAAAAATAATGTGATGATTAAAAGAGTCCCACCATGATGGGCCAAACTTCAAAGAATAAGGCGATGATTAGGTTTTAAGAATCAAGAAGGGATGAACATGAAGAACAAGTTGATGATAAAGAAGAACAACATTAGGAAAGGCTGAATTACAAATAACAAGGTGATAATCAAATTTTAGGGATTAGGAAAGGATGAACATGAACAACAATTCAACGATAAAAAGAAAAAAAATGATTATGAATTTAATACTTATGATCCATATGGTTCAATGTATTCATATATTTGGGAATTGAGATTTCAAAGTTTATAACACTAAGGTTAAATAGTCAAGGAAGAAAAAATCTTTTTTTTTGATGTTATTCCACATTAGGGACCTCAAACATTGTAACAATTTACAAAGTCCATTTTGATATTTAAAATTCTTTTTGTCAAGACCTACCTTTCATAAAGGTGTTTAAGAATATTCATAGTAGGGTCATTTAAAATTAAACATGAAAAATGTTTTAAATTTTAATAGTAATTTCATTATAAGAATTGAAACTTTTTTTTTAATTTTAAAAATTGAATCTATTTTGAAGGGGGGATTAAAAAATTGTTATTTTTTGTCCACACTAATGTGTTTGTTTGCCCCCCCCCCCCCCCCTGTTGAACTTGTTGTTGATTATTCTAGTTTGGGTTGATGCAGCTTGGTTGCAAAGCTCCCCTTGCAAGCATCTAAATTTAGACCTTGGTTCTAGTAGCTTAATTTTATTGTTTTATTACAAATCTTAGGTTCATGCACATCTATATCAAATTGGATGAGCTTGAAAACTAGCCTTAAAGTTGGTTTGAATCTTGTCCACAACCTTTTTTACTAATGTTGCAATTGAAGGTAAGCAATGTTTCAATTGTTTTCCTTGTCTTTTTCTCCTACCTTTCCTTTACATTTTGTTCCTTAATTTGTTTTTCCACCTATTTTTCAATAGCTTTTTATTGTAGAATTTCAAAATATTCTATAGATGTTACAATAGGAACTAAAAGTTTTGTCCCTTTTGTTTTCCTTGTAGGAAAATGTGGCAAGGATGACAAGTTCCCAAAGTGACACATCTTTGGAAAATGACTTGTTGAGTTTTCACCATTGGCTTAAAGTTCATGCATAGGCTCCCTCAGTTATACTATTGATTAATTCTCCTAATTAGTTGGCCATATTTCTTCTATGGTAGTAAACTTTTGGGTTCCTCCATATAATATCTTAAGTTAGTAAGATTTATGTTTTCAACATTGTTTGTTGTTTTAGCACAAATGATGTGTACTTGCTATGTTTACAAGCATTGCTATAGTTCCATGTCCCCCTTTGAATTTGAAATTCATTTCCTTCATCCTTTGAATTCTAGATGTCTTCATTTAACATGTTCAAGTTTGTTATTATTGTGTACACCCGTACATCATCAAACTTGGTCCTATTTTCATGACCTATGGATTCAAAGGCTAGATTCTTGTACAATTAACCTTGAACTTGTTTTTTATATTCTATTTAAACAATGAGATGTTCAATGCTTTGTTAACCCAATTAACAAGCTGGTTTTGTCCAATTCATAGTAGTTATTTCTAACCATGTTATTGTCTTTTTTTGAAAAACATTGTTTTGAAAGGCTTGAAACATGCTACATCAAGGGGCTACAAGGCATGAAAGGTATGGGCAAGTGTAAAGTGATCATATCCAATCTAAAAATTTATGCTTTATGTATTGCCTTTAATGTTACATGTGAACAAAATCCATATATGATTGATAGATGCTTATTGGTTTGAGAGATTCTTCTAGGAATTGACCTTTTGAAAAAATACACGAAATCCTTGAAAAGGAAAAATGTCATCCATGTTTCTTTTATATATCCATACATGTCTTTGGTTTATAGTTCTTAATATAATCATCTTTGATTTTTTCACCCCATAAAATGTAAAATTGTGGTAGAAATCTAGCCCCTATGTTTATCGCATAAGTTACATTCAACCATTCCTTAGATTTTAGAATGGTGTTGTACACCTACTATGAACCTCTTCTTGCCAAAATTCTCACCCATAATTGTCACATTACCTATATTCTTGTTTCATTAGAACTCCATATGTGATTTGGTCCACATTTGTGCTAAATGTACAATGCTACAAGGTTTTGGTAAAATGAGTTACACACATTGGTTGTTAGGCCCTATGCTTTGCAAACCTCCAATCCTTTTGCAAGTTGGAATGACAATGTTAGATGTTTTTTCCTAAACTAACATTACTAATGTTTCTTAGTATCCCATTCCAAAAAAAAGTGTCAATTGAATCTATATGTGAGTTCTATGACCTTGAATTTGAATTATTATACTGTGATGAAAAATCTATATTCTTGCTTACTAAAAATCCATGTAATAACAGTGATGTCCTCTTCCTTTGAAACACATTAGGTGGGTCACTTTTCTAGATCTTGTCCTCCCATTTAAATGGATAGTTAATGAAGTCAAGGTTCAAATGTTCAAAAATTGCTCGCCCTCCTTAGTGATCACACTAACTCACATTGCTATTGCATCCATAACACATATTGTACCCCAATTATCTTTTAATTCATTATTTCAATCTTGCTAGGTGTGGATAAAAAAATCAACTACAATGTACAAACAAATACTTAGACTTAAATTGTATGGTCTTAACCATCCTCTTCATGCTAAGATCAAGTAAAAATTTAAATGTGGATTGTGCATGACATATATTAAGGTCAAAGAGTGCAAAACATCAGTTTTTTTTAGCACTACCAATCTTAATTCCAAAATTATAACCTTTTCTACACAAGGGCTTTGTAATTACCATGATCACACATGATTAAACAACTTTGACTTAATTCCTTAACATGAAACATTATTTTTAGCTTGCAAAACAACCCAACATTTTTACCATTATCGAAAGATAGACAAATCTCATGACGAACCTGAGTTTTTTACTGCAACAAGAAAAATAATTTGTTTGAAGGGAATCCAATTCTAATTAACCAAAACAATTGCACTAATTGATTTACTATCTTCATTTTTTAACATACACTTGGCCATTTGCATTTTAAACTGCACAACTATCAACTTTGCTTGGGTCATCATCTTATTATTATTGATTAACAAACTATTTAAATTAATAGCTATAAGTTCCAAATCTTTGAACATTAATACAAAAGTGGGGTGTAGTTCACTAATTTAAATCACTATGTGGTCTTAAAAGTGAAATAGGTTCATCCCATTTTAGTGATTTCACCATGGTTAAAATTATTTCACTATAGGGTCATTATGTAAACATCATGTTTTATTATTAGTTGACATAATTCATTAATAATTGAAATAATTCACTACAGTAAATAGGTTTATTTTAATGTTGTTTTAAATCCTCTAGGATATTTTAAGTTGTATATATGTTATTTTAAACTACCCTAAGTTATACCCTAAACAATTATAAATTATATCACCTTTAGGTATCATAAGTTATGCTTTAACTTATTATAATTTTTTTGAAATTTTAGGTTATTTTAAATTAAATTATTTAATTAACCCTAAGTTATACCTTAGGTTATTTTATTTAAAATTTTATATGTTATTTAAAATTATATTTTAGTTTATTGAAAATTAATTTTATTCTATGTTATTATAAGTTATTTTATCTTAAGGTATAATAACTTAAAATAATATAAGATAGATAAATGTAAAATAACCTAGAATATAATACAATAACCTAAGGTAAATAATATATAAAAAAATTTCTTATAATAACTTAGGGTGGAATAACCTAAGATAAATAATTTGAAATAACCTATGTATATCAACTTTTAAATTGCCTCTGCTGGATTAGTTTAAAATAATAAAAAAACCAAAAAATACTATGGTGGAATATTTAAAAATAGATAAGAATAATTTAGCTCATAGAATAATAATAGCCTAAAATAGGCAATAGTATCCTATATTAAAATAACCAATAATAGCCTATGATAAAATAACCAATAATAACCTAAAATAATCAAAGGTACAATAGTTAATAATAACCAATAATAATATAAAATAATCAAGGGTACAATAACCAATAATAACAAATATGATAAAATAACTTAAAATAACATATTATAGAATAACTAAAATAAGCCTAAAATAGAATAAACAATAATAACATACGATAAAATAATAAAAAATAATTTACTAGAGAATAACCAATAATAACCTAAAATAATCAATAATAACATATAATAGAATAACCAAGAATAACTTGTGATAAAATAACTTAAAAATAGCCAATAATAGCCTAAAATACACAAGAATAGCCTATGGTAAAATATGATAAGAATAGTTTAAAATAATCTAGGGTAAAAAAAATTGCATAATAATATGTGATGAAAATAAAATATTATTCATTTAAATAATGTTTCAATGGTTAAGAACTTATTCCTTAAATATGGAGGTGAGAAGAGATGAAAGGTTTAAACCTTCACACTTGCACCCTAAATTGGTGGGCTAAATGTTTAGGTGTGTTAAGTTCCTAGCTTAAGATAAGTAACATAGGGAATGTTGCTAATTGCTTAACTTAAGTTTCAAATTAACTATTGATGAATTCAATTATGTATTAATGAATTCACTTATTCATAGCAACTTGATCCTATTCACTAAAGGATTGGCTACTTTCACCATGGTAAATTTTTTCAATTTCACTCAAAATATAGTGAAACATAAAATGAACTTGAACACATATTGGTGTATCATAATTCTTTGAGCCCTTACATGCATGTCACCTTTGTTTCAAAACTAGTTCTTGCAAGAATGCTAGTATGGATCTTTATGCCCTCTTGATAAACTACATGAATTCACCTTTCTTCAACATTGTTAACATTGATAAAAACAATTACAATGCCTTCTAGTGAGAGGGCAAAACACCTTCTATACAAGCATGATCACTTTGTAGTTCGCTAGTTAGAATTGCATGGCTAGCCCAATCCACCTATAACCTTTTACAGTCTAGCAAAAATTCCTTTCATGAAAGCCAACAAAATTGCTGCAGATGGTATCAAACTGTAGTGCACTATGGGCCACAAGTATTTCATCCTTGCTTTCATTTTTGCATCAGAGCCTTGTTGGTATCTATACAAGTTTTTGCTTCTACATGAACACCATTGCTCATCGCAATTGGTGCTGGCAACACGTTGACTGTCCTCTTCATTGTTTTAAAAGTTGGTACTGGTTCATTGGGAGTCCAAGAATGTCACGAAGTAATCTTTTGTCAAGGGCACTAATAGTTCAAGTCTGTCAATATCCTTGACGCAATCACCCTTGAGCTCGATACGTTCATTCTCCATACCTAGGTATCTGTGTTATAATAAAATACAATACTTACGATCAAATCATCTGCAAATTTTAGCAGCCTACTACTGTGTGAGCATCTGCCCAAGACCAATGTCAAAGCAAATGGTTTCAAAGGATCTGGAGAGCGGTGGGATGTGCAAGCGGTGGTTGTCAACATGTCGATTGTCCTTTACACTGCTTTAAAAGTTGGTACCGGTCACTACGAGTCCAAAAACGTCACAAAAGTAGTCCTTCTTAAAGGGTACTAATCGTTTAAGTTTGTGAATATCCTTGTACGATCACCCTTGAGCTCATTACTCTCAATCTCCACACCTAGGTACCTGTGTTACAGGAGAATACAGGACTCACAAATTCAAATCGTGTGCAAATTTGAGCAGCCTATTGGCATGTGAGCAGATAGCCACTAGACCAATGTCAAAACAAATGGCTTGAAAGGATTTGGAGAGGGGTGGGACCATTCGTGCCTGACCCAGGTTCGCTCCACTTCTGACCGATCCACTGCCTGTTGCCCGTGTAGCCAACCCTTTAGCGCTAGGTGCCAGTGACTATCCCCGCTCCAGATTGCCCTTTCCATGGGCACCATGTTCATGAGTTTCAAAATTTTCATTTTAATAAATTGCATCGCTTTTTGTGACACTTAAACTGTGCATAGGGTTTTGTGGATTGAGTCTTTAATGTTGTCTTGCTACTTGTTACCCTCAAATTAATGACTTAAACCTACTATTCTCAGTTTGGAGACACCTGACTTGTTTACCTGAGGCCGCAATAGTCCAGATAACCTCCTATCAATAGTCATTGTCCACCCCAATCCCCACCTATTGGGTACTTATTCTGTTTCATATTAATTAGTTGGCAGTGCTCACAAGTCCAACTTTTGTTTTTTTTTGCAATGAGCCAATTTGATTGGAGGCTCCCTAAAATAAAAGATGAAGTGCCTCCCACTTTGGCCCACCTATATAGGTCAGAAGAAGAGGACTTTAGGCAAAACATATGGGATTGAAGTGAGCTACTATTGGGAACCTATGGAATATACTGAGAACCTGTTGGGAATTCATTGAGAACTTGATGGGAACATGTTGGGAACAAAGGAAAAATGTCCTCAACCCCCCCCCCAACTAAAACTTAAAAGAAAAAAAATCATGGCACTTTGAGTGCATGCCGAGCCTTCCCATTGGCTGCATGAAATTTCTACTTCCAAAACTGTTCGTCACCATTTTTGGCCTGGGCTAATACCCCCATTATAAACTGGGGGTACTTATTTTATTTGGTCAACTCTAAATTTTATAATTATGAGCTCAGTCTTTGTGTTATCCGCTTAGCTCAGGGACAAGGCCTCCTTAATACATGTCAAAACTGTGTAGGCTGATATTTTGTGATGCCCCCCCGCCCCCCTTCAGTTTTCAAAGATGCTCATACTAATAATTGAGCACTAAATACTAATACTCACAAGAGTTCTACTATTAAATCAGTCTCTAACATAAGCTTTTGTATTACAAAGTGCACTCAATACCATATAAATAATTGTACACTCAAGCAAACTGAGACCCACAGTTTCATCCATTTCTATGTAAAATATACTAGGGTAAACTGGCCCATCACCAAACAGAGGCCGGTCATCGAGCACCCATGTAGTGCAGGAACTAACCTATGTTAGGACAAAAAAATTGCTTATGGGTGTTGTCTTTTTAACCCATTATCAAATGCTTGGTTTAGAAGAAAATTGTTCTAAATTTTTCATATTGGTGACCAACCATCAAATTTTAGTGTTTGGTATTAGGGGTTTAGGTGGGCACATTTGTAAAAAAATTGAAGAATATTATAAGAGATTAGTTTAGTGATGGGCCATGAGTTGATTTTCATTATGCATGGGGGGAACACAAGGGGTGCTTTTAATGTTTGGTTTTGGGAAAAAAATGGTTCAATTTTACACCAGCCCCAAGTTTGGAGTGGGAATGAGTGTTTGGTCATAGGCAATTAGAGTGCAAACTAAAATGAATATCACCATGGTGATGGGGTGCAAAGGTCATGTTAAATAGCACATAACTAACCATAAACAAGGATTAAGGTTTATCAGAATCCAAGAACAGTAGGTACACATTAATTAGGACTTCCAATTTCTCCCCAAATTCAAGCACATCCAATTCCCACCAAAATTAATTTGCCAAAATCACAAGGCAAGGTTTGGATTCACAATCTTATCTTTCAAATTTACAAGCAAATTTTTTCAACATGTCAGAGCTTCCAAATTGCAAGAAAGATAGTTTGAAATCTTTCATCAACATTTTGAGAACATATGGGATGGACTGGCAAAGGGAAAGTAACATAGGAGTTGTAAAGAATTCTAGATCAAAAATAGAAATCTTAGCATATCAACCAAAACAAGGAAGGCATCTTAGAGTAGCCAAAGAAGAATTACAAAAACTAGAGGTAGATTAGCAGAATCTAAATAGTAAAGTAGCCATTGAAGATCTACAATAGCTTGAACATCAAAGATCAAATCGTAATGCTATCAAAGAAGAGATATGAACTCAGGATGTAGATGTGGATGTAGAAGGACAACTAAAAAAGCTTACAATATATCAATTTTACAACCAAAAATTCAAGAAGTTTTTATGTTATTGTTGGGTGCAGAGTTCCATAATTCATAGATACAATTTAAGTAGTCACAAAAGAGGCAAATTTTATCCAACTCCAAGAAATTGTAGTTTGTTGTACACACCTATTGCTTGCACAAAACGAACATATCAAGATTTTGTTTAGGATGACCTTGGATAATTTTTATGCATTGATAATTTCTTCCCAATAACTAGAGACATATGAATTTCAGACATACCCTGACTTGTCATACTTCTTTGAGAGCTAAGCAAAATACAAAAGATTCAAGTTTGTACCTTTTGTAGGGCCAAATAACAAACCCCCAACGTGTTGGAGGTTGGGACTAAGGGGATTTAGATCATGATGATCAATGTATTTTATAGGAGGCAAAATGGATTACATGAGTTAAGCCAAGACAAGGAGAATGTCCCACCATCTTGCGGACAAAAACTAGCAAGAAAACAAAGGAGAATTAATAAATGTGATTTTCTAATCACTAGAGGCAAATGGACCAATGAAGCATTGGAGGAGGCCATGGATGCAATTGAAAATGGGACAACTTCATTGAAGAAGGTAAGTAGGCACTGGAACATACCTTTTACCTCATTGTCTGATCATTTATATGGGAAAATAAGATCTAAGAAACCTAGACTAGCATGCATGCTAACAGTAGAAGAAGATCATGTTATGGTTGCTTGGGTTTTTTGTTTGGGCTATCAATTAGCCTATAGTAGTTAAAAATGAAAGTGGCAGAAATGATTCAAACAAGGCCAACACCTTTTTGAGGAAGGGTACCATGGAGCTCTTGGTGGTACTAGTTCAAGAGGAGACATCCTGAGCTTAACATTCATTAAGCTGAGGGATTGGATATTAGCCGAGCATAAGGGTTAACAATTCAATCTTGCCAAAGTTTCTACCAAAACTTATAGTCCCATTATAACAAACAGAATAATGTTGCAAACCATATTTGGAATTCTGATGAAACATGCATCCAAGTAGGAAAACAATTAGGAACAATGGTTTTTGCGAAACAAGGTTCACGTTAGGTGTACAACATTATCCCAAAATCCAAGGAGTGGATTATAAACTGTGTGGTCAATGTAGCAAGAACAACACTACTAAGGTTCTACATATTTAGAGGAGAGAGGACATGTGACGATTACATACAACTTTGCAAACCAAGGACTTGTATGGCTATGTAATCAAAGGCATGGATTCCTTTTCAAAGAATTTCTATCTTTTTCAAAAGGTCTATACCAAGTGGAATATCCATAACAAATAGACATATGATCATCTTGGATGGGCATGTATCCCATGTCACCTTTGAAGCAATTCAACAAGCTCAAAAGTTTGGGTTGGATATGATTATTCTATCTTCACATACATCTCATGCATTTCAGCCCTTGGATGTGGCTTGTTTCAAGCCTTTCAAGATGCTTTTAAAAAAGAAAGAGACATAACAATGGTTAGGAGGAATTACACAAAACCAAATAAGATAGCATTTTGATGATGGGTAGACAAAACACTAGACCTAACACTCACAAGACAAAATATCATGTTAGGGTTCAAAGGTACAGGGATTTGGCCATTTAACTTTAGGGCTATGGATTTAAAAATTGGCCCTAATACTCTGTACACATTGCAGAATCAAGTTAGGGAAGAAAAAGAACTAGAGCAAAAGGATGGTGAAGAAGACTAGACAGAACATATAATTGCAGAGGAGTTCATCAACATAGGTTCAACAACAAAAGTTCCAAATATTACTAATATATTTGAAGATCAACTTAGGTATTATGTGAACATGCCTAAAATTCCTATAGTCATTAACCATGCATTTGTAATAGAGTTAAAAAACATGGTTGAAAATTTGGCACAACCTTCATTGGATGAAACTACAAAGTTCATTTTTTTTGAAAGTTCAACTCAAGTGGCATCAGCATAGGAGTGTCACAGTTTGCTATCATTGCCACATCTGCTAACAAGAAGGACCAATGGAAAAGAACCATTAGTTGATTATTTTCAAAGCCATGTTGTAACATCAAAAGAATATTTGAGGATTATGCAACAAAAGGCAATGGATAGAGAAGTAGTAAAACAAATCCAAAAAAACAAAAGGAAAAAATATAAGAAAGGTAAGCAAGAAAAACACTTAGAATGTTGACTATAACTGAAAAATTAGTTGAAAAAAAACTTGTGAAACAACAACGAGCTAATTTCATTGTAGCTTGGTCATCTTTAACAGTTAGAGAAACATGAAATAGATTTCATTCCAATTTCAAAACAAGTTTGTGAGTTCACCCTCTTGGATATAAGGGTGTGAATCTTGGTGAAATAATATAGGTGTAGAAACAAGCTTAACAATAAGCCTTGGCTTGAATTCGAGCTAGAAGGGAAGTTGCAACATCCCTTTAATAACCACAAATGGACAATTGAACTATTGGGGTGGAGTAGTTAATGGGTGAAACAATTATAACTAAGGATGAATAAAATATCAAAAAAAGTAGTTAATGTTAAGGTGGAATAGTTAAGAGAAGGAACAACAATTGTTAAGGTGCAACAACTTGGAGGAGGAGTAACTTTTATTAGGTTGGAATAGCTAAAAGAAAAAGTAAGTGGAGCTAAGGATGAATAAGAAGTCAGGAAGAGTAGTTGTTACTAATGTAAAGCAATTAGGAGGAGCAATAGTTACTGCTAATGATGAACAATGTTTTTTGGTGATGTTAAAATTGAAGGATTTCCAATGATCCTATAACTACAGATGTGATGCAAATTTACATGCAATTTTCCATATAGAAGTAATTGTCTTACAAATCTCTCACGACAAACATAGTGGATTGGATCAACATAGGTTCATGTACTTGCAGAGAGGTGAACGAGAATTGAGTTGGGAGGAGTTTGACTCATGCATAGAGAGGAGATGGACAAGGGAGTAAGAGTCAGGTTGGGGGGAACTCGACCTATGCACGGAGAGGAGACAGACAAAGGAGCGAGAGTTGGGTCGAGGAGAATTCGACTCGTGCACAAAGAGGAGATGGACAATGTAATGAGAATCGAGTAGGGAGGAGCTTGACCCATGCATGAAGAGGAGACAGAAGGGGGAACGAACGTTAAGTCAAGGGGAACCTGACCCACACATAGAGGAAATTAACGAAGGAATTGAGGTGTGGGGAGGAGACAAACGGGAGGAAAGCTCGGGAATAATGCAATCATGGGAAATTTGATTTGCACGTAGAAAGGAGACGAAAGGGGGCAGGGGGTAGGGGGTTTTTGAATTGACGCCACATGGGAAACCGGTGGCTAATTTAGAGTTTAACAAACCTTTAAGGTTTGATAATCAAACATTGTTTTGCCTTGTTTTAAGGTTTTAATCTCAACCCTTGAATAAAGGTGTTTAGTTTTTTCAGTGAACATGATTAGTTTGAGCAAGAGATTTTCTGGTGATAGGGTGGATTTGTGACATGTGTCAGTGCAAAGGTGTTCGTTGATAGGATTTCCATTGCTTGAACAGAGATAGAAAAAATGTTTGGTGACTTTTTTTTTTGGGGACAATGAGACCAAGAACTTCCAGAGGCCATATCTTTTGCATCTCTAGTCCAAATCCAATGATTTAAAGCGCACTAGGTGCGCCCAGAGCTCCTCTATAACTCATTTTTGGACCCCAGAGGCAACCGAGGTCTTCCCAGATCACAAAGTTCCTCTGTGTTTTTAAGTGTACTATGACTAGCCAGCTTACCCTAGTGTGGCCTGTGCCGTTGGCCCAAGTGTTACCACGTCCTCAACTGATTTTTCCTTCCTCCAGAACCTGGTTTTTCGAATTTATTTGAATTTTCAGCGGCAGAAATCATTTAAAATCAATATCTCCCACCATCTGAATCCAAATCTTACCAAATAAATTCCATTAAATAGTGCTCATCAAGATCTTTCCAACAACACCAAATGCACATTCCTCCGAAATTTTCATTTACAATTTAATTTAATTTTCAGTGAAGAAGTCATTCAATATTCAAGAACTTTTGCACCGCAAGTCCAAACGTCGTGGACCAAGCCCACGCACCCCTCCTCGTCGAGAGCTTTCCAAAGAGACCAAGAACGCTATCTGAAGCCTCCCTCTTCGGTGGATCTCATAAGTACAAACAAAACAAAACAAACAAACTACCTTGCTTCATAGATGGATGTTGTATATGGATGTAAAGATGTGTGGCTTCTCACTTCTTTCAGAATTTCAGAAGTTTATGCGTTCACTTGCCAAGCCCATGCAATCCAATTGATGATGATGAACCTCTGGGTCCTTCAATAAATCAAACTTATTACAGAGAAAATTGCAAAGCAAAAACATATCAATGTTAAGTGAGTAATTCTAGACGATCTGTGAATTCTGGTTCTAATCATCTGATTCACGATCTGTGAATTGATGTAAAGTCTGAATTTAGGTTTTCAAAGAAATAACGATAGTTCAACCCAAATGTGGCAGTGAGGAAAATAGAAACAAAAAATTTACCATCAAGCTTCAAAACCCCTTGACAAAACATCAAGTCTGAGTTTTGGGGCTTTGAAAGAAATGATCACTAAACCCAAATGGCGGCCTTGAAAGGAAAAATAAAAGATCACCATCAAGATTCACAGCCGTTAACGACAGCAACAGTTCAAGTCTGAATTTGCAGGGGTTTTTGGAAAGGAATGATTACTCAACCCAAAGTGCCGCATTGCAAATAAAGGAAAAAGAAAAAAGAAAAAATTCACCACCCTTCAAGATGCAAAACCCCTTGGCAAAGCGGGAGCCCATCAAGTCTTAATTGGGGGTGACTAAACAAAGGATCGCTAAACCCAGCTCAAATGTGGAGAAGTTGCTGGGGGAAAGAAAATCACCGCCCATCATCAAGATTCAATACCCCCTGACAAAGCAGCAGCAGCCCATCCATCAAATTAGCAGGAAATTAGGCTTTTGAAAGAAAATGATCGCTAATTTACCCAAATTGCAGCTTTCCAAAACAGCCCCCCCCCGCCCCCTTCCAAAAAAACCATCAAATCCCCTTCACAAAGCAGCAGCAAGTCTGAAATTTGGGGGTTTAAAAGAAAGGATCACTAAGTTACCCAAATTGCTGCATTGTCAAAAGAAAAAAAGGACACACGGAGAGAAAGAGACACACAGAGACAGGGAGTGAGAGAGGGAGACAGAGATTGACAAAGGTTTTTGAAGAATCGTGTATAAAGAAAGATTAGAATTTTGACGGACAAGTTTGGTTTTGGGGCGGTTCTGCAGTTGAGAAATTTGGTAATTTAGTTGTCAGCTTCCAGGCCAGAGGAGCTTGACGAGAGCTTTGAGATTTAAAGAGTGGAGATGTAAGAGATGGTGGCAAAGAGTTGGATGGGGGCGGAGAAGAAGGCCATATGATCAGCTGTGTGCAATTCGAAGATGCTCTCAGGTGGGTTTGCCTTGAGGATCTCCTCTTGCTCCGACGGCAGAATGGCGCGATCTTGCCCTGTTCGGATGTAGAAACGCCTGATGCTGCCGTAACTCGCCGTGCTCAAGTTGAGAGTCTCCAAACCCGGTCTGTATGGCGTTGGGGTGAAGAGAGTTTGCGCTAGTGTCGTATACTACGCCACAAGCCCAAAACAAAAACAAAACAAAACAAACAAACAAACAAATCATCAAAATTTTGTAAAATAAGAAAAAGCTCGCGGAGCTCATGATGATATGATCTTTGTTGAATAAATCGAGAGAGAGAGGACTAGTGCAATAGTACGCTACAATTACATACCTGAAGGGGGCTTTGGTTGAAGGCAAAGAAGCCAAGTTGAGAGTTGTTGGCTCGGATGGAAGTAGGGCCCGGGGAGCCATCCGCATGATATAGAAACAAGTCCTTGGCGCTTAGTAGCCTGGGAAAGCACTGCAAGAGGGCTCCACGATAGAACACCCAAATCCCGGGCTCAAACATACGTGCTTATAAAAACCTGACCTAATGTGAAATTGTGCAAGAAGGTAATGCTAGGTAATGTGTGCCTCGTTATCTATGAAAAAAGTTATGCTTGGTAAGGTGTGCCTCGTTGTCTACGACTAAGTTTATGCTTGGTAAGGTGTGCCTTGTTGTCTACGATTAAGGTTATGCTTGGTAAGGTGTGCCTTGTTGTCTACGATTAAGGTTATGGTTGGTAACGTGTGCCTCGTTATTTACGACAAAAGCTATGCTTGGTAAAGTGTGCCTCGTTGTCTACTACTAAGTTATGCTTAGTAATGTGTGCCTCGGTTATTTACGACAAAAGTTATGCTTGGTAAGGTGTGCTGGTTATCTACGACTAAGGTTATACTTGGTAAGGTGTGCCTCGTTATCTCCTACGAAAGTTCTCCTTGGAACTTACAAATACAAAGGAAAAGTTATGTCAGGTTTTTAAGAACACGTGAATGCTTGCTAATTCCATTGCAAATCTTCTTCTGGGGTATAGTACTTGTAGTACTCAGGCTTAATGCAGGCAAGAACCTTGGTCTGGTTGAGGAGAAGGGCAGGGAACAAGCGACGATCGATGGACTAGATGCTGGCTTTCTGGACATACCGTAGGAGGGAAAGAGGTGAAGAACGTCTGTCCATTTGTGGGCATGATGGCCGCCAAGAACACAGCTTTGGAGATTTTGGACGGTCCGAATCTCTCCATTGCAAAGGAAATGCTACCTCCTCCCATACTGTGGCCCAACAAGATGACCTGCAAGCACAAAATTTCCTCCACCCAGCCGATGAGGTGCTGCACCAGATATGATCGAGATCAATCCACACGTACCAGCAGCTGATCTCATCAGTTACATACATCACAACAACCACCACCACCACCACCACCACCACCACCAGCAGCTTGCCTGCCTGCCTGCCTGCAGGTTGTCCAGATCTGGACAGACTGATCTTCTCGCGCAAACATGTCTTGACAGAAAGAGCTCTTGGATGATTCCTTCCCTTGTGGGAAAATTGTCTAACTTTATCTCCAAGAATAGACTAAAAGGTACGCAAGTAACAGGGAATTGTGTATGAGTCTCGAGTCCCCACGCACCTCGCCGTCAATGGTAGAAAGAAGGTCCGTAAGGGGTTGGGTATACTGCTCGATACTTGTGATGTCATCTGCTATAGCTTTACTGATGCCGTTGGAGCTCAGGTCGACGGCAGTGGCACTGAATCCAGCTGCGTTCAAGAGTGTCACAACCTCGAAGAAGAACCACGCTCCCCCTCCTATCCCGTGCACAAGCACTACCTGCTGCCCAGCTGCAGTTCGGGCCACACTCGAACTTGGACCACTGATCTCCTACAAAACCATGAAAAAATGTAGCTTCAAAAGGTTGGTGGATTCTTCTTGTTGACCGGTGTTTGGAATTTGATCTTTATACATGTGGAGCAAGACTGTACAAATGCACGAGAAATGGTTATTATCTCCAGAAAGACACCGATGAGAACAAAGAAAATCTCCTGCAATTAGTGTTCAAACTTTGATCTGGCTCCGTCTCTGGAGTACACTTGGACCTGCTCCTCCGGCACATTGCCTTGACAGAGAGCTGCTGCTCAGTCAGATAGACCACAAAATCTTCCTGATGGTCTCGAGACCAGATTGCAGATTGATCATTACCTCAGGAGTAGTACTAGTGTTAGTGGCAACGGCTGCTGATGAGCCTGGCAGCAAAGTTGCAGTAAAACAACAACCCACCACGAACAGAAGCACACTAGTATAAGTAGCAGCAGCAGTAGTAGAACAACAACATTTGATGAAGCTGCTCAGCTGCATCGTCATGGTAATGATCTGCAGTGCAGCCCTGGTACGAAACTTCCTGCACTGCACCAAGAAGAAGCATAAGCAACAACAGGAGCTGCTGCCACGCTGCAGCAGCTTTCCACTCTTTTTTATTTGCGCGCTCTCGAGAACAGAGCAGAGGCTCAGAGCTTTGTGGCAAACCAGCTTCAAGTAGCTGCTCTCTCTCTCTCTCTCTCTCTCTGCTAGACTAGCTTTCTGCCCTCTCTACTGTGAACTTCGCTGTCTGCTCTAGTGTACAGCTGCTCTACAGGACCAACTGCTGCTTGACAAAGCACAAAAAATTCTCCTCAACAGTGATTGACAATACACATCAGCTTAGAATTTGTTGGCAACAAAACCCCATCTTGGCCACCCAGCCGGGGCCATATTTTTGTTTGTCTGCCAAGCTGCTTGAGGTTATTGATAGATAGATAGATCAAAACTTAGGCTGGCTGGTGCTGCTGAATAATTAGTGGGTAGCTGCGAAATCTTATCAATTGTGGACCTGGCCTGCCTCGTTCCTGACCCTGAAATTGTTAGCCAGAATATATAATTTCTCCAACAGAAGAAGATATATAGGATCTATGAGCACTTGGGAAAAAGAAGATGATGAAGAAGCTCCTCATGGAGAATTGCAGTAGAAAATTCTTGAATTTACCCATTTGTTGATCAGCAAGCACATGAGCTTGGTGCTAAAGGATCCCAAAAGGAATTGATAACTGTGGCTCCAGATGATGATCAATCCATCATTAATGGCCTTATTTTAAGCCCTTTTTGAGGTTTTGAATCCCTAGGTAGATTCATGGAGAGACCATTCAAGCTAACCAGCATGTTTGAGTCGGTTACCAAGCATAACCGTAAGTGACAATTGAGATGCCCTCTTTTCATCTGCATAGAGAGCAGTTATGAAATCTTCATCCAACCCAAGGTTTTTTTCCTTCAATTTTGTGGTTTCAAAATTTGGGATTTTTTTTCAATTGCATTTTTCTTGGAATTTACTTTCTTTTGTAATTCAAAAAATCTCAAAATGTTTTGTCACCACAGTGCAAAATTTGCCCAACAAAACAAGCTGATCCAAACAGCAAAGGGTTACACAACTATGGGGGCAATGAGAGCCCAGGGTGATACCTTGTGGGAACTAGTAGGTTGGTAATGAAGTGGAGGCCAAAGGTTATGGGTTATAACTTATGACCGAGAGCCAATCAGAGCATGTTAAGATTCTGACAAGGGATGGTTATTTAATAATGACAATGTAAAATGAAATATGCATATGAACAATGACAAATTTCTCTGAAACATGTAAAATGCCTCTGCATTTTAAGGAGATATTATTATTCAATATAATGTACCATGCTTTATAACAAAAAAACATTTAAGCCTTAGCCTGTCATCATATTGGTTCAAATTGTGACATGCCCAAAATTATCCACATCAAGCTGATGCCTATCATAATACCTTGGCCGCTTCAAACACATGTTTGTAAATTAATTGATTAATTTTGAGGATTACATTTCAACAAATGATACATTCCCAAATATTCCATCAAATTCTTTATTTTCCCTCAGAAAAGAAAATTCTGAAAAAATTATTTGTTGAAAGTTTCAACATTTCTGAAAATGCTTGAATTAGTGTTGAACTGGCCCAGGTATTACAATATTTGCACACAACAAAAAGCTTTTCATGTGCACTTAATCAATTTTTTTTTGGGTTACACAAGAGTTTTATTGTGCATCAAATTGCTTTTGTACAAAAGTGTTTACGAAACAATTGTGCAGTACAAAACTTTTAGGAATCACTGTTCCAACAAAACCATCATGCATACAAACAAAAAGTATAACTGGATGGGAAAAGTTGGGCAAGTGAACTTTTTCAGCAACTAAAGTTTCATTAAAAAAAACAATGTCTTTTTCAAGCAAATGAACTTTTTTATCTTTAGACGATCTGACAGTTTGTAGGCAAGAAAACATCGTGTGATTCAAAACGAATGTTGGCTAGACAAAAAATAAAAACTTTTACCAAGTTCCAGTCCATTTTCCACTTAAACCAAGTTAAAAGGTCCAAAAGTCCCGAGTTCAAAAGTACATAAGTCTGGACTCATTTTGCAATTTTGGCATGCAAATATGATATATCATACATGCCACATAAAATACATAGAATCACCCGATATTGGACATAATTTGTGCATAACATGGCAGGTGTGTATTATGTGCAATTAGGTCTCAATCTAGCCTTCTAACCCCATGGTAGGCATCTCCCCTCTATCTCTCGTGGGTGAGATGCCAAACATACTCTCCCAAGGAGTATGCCTAACATTGATAAAGCACTCCAAGGTTTTTCTTCTTTGTATCTGAAAGCACCTTCCACATGGAAAATGCTTTCATCAATTGAAGGGACCTTTCATCATTGGTGTGAGAACTAATGTTGTGTAGGTACCTGGATTCAAGTGTTAGAACCAATGGTTATGGATCTAGATATCAAAAACCTAACCTAACTAGATTCAAAAACATAAAAGTCAATGTAAATTCTTACCCATTGAATCATCAATCATGGTAGAACTGAGGTAAAACATAGAATCTTCTATTTGCTCATTTTCATTAGACAAAACCCCCAAACAACTCCTCAAGTTTGAATATTTCAAATGGGTTCAAGTATTAAGTTTTATGGTTTCATGTGCGTGTTAGTTCATACTTGGTATTTAAGGTATATATATATGTATAACTTTCAATTGAGGTATAAAACTTATCCCCACTTTTTTCATTGCTTATTTGATGAGGCACATTGTTTTTGGTTACTTTAGTGATTTACAAATTGGGTTTGGATGTACCAAACACAAACAAGAAAATATGTTTCCTCAATATTAATGTAGAGGAAATGATTCACAACTTGTTTTACAACAAGAAAAATGATTCTTTTATCATTGTATCAGTATAGGCTTTTGATAACTTTAATTCCTTGAAGTGTAAAACCACTCCTATTGAATATGTTACAACCCTAAGTCTAGACTACATCCATAAGCACATCCTCTTTAAAAAATCATAAACCTTATACCCAGTAACTTTCTTGCTTAAACAAAACAATAATACCCTTATTTGCAAGTTTTGGCATTTTCCAACAAACAAAACCTTTATTTGAAGGTTATATGACATTTGTAAAACATATAACATTTGGGACTGTAAGTTTTTAAAAAAATACATACTCACACAACATTAATGCAATTCTTTTGCCATTTAAATAAAAACCTTTTGTATTTTAAGATGTAAAAACCTAGAAAGGATCAACCACATCGAAAAGATCTATTGTTTCCAAAATCCCAACATGCATTATATTAATGAAAACCTATATTCCCTTGGCCTTCATAAGGTTCTCAATTTATGCAACACAAGTTATTGTTGTGGTTCACATGGCCACAAACCACATAACCCCTTTTAGTTAGCCCTTCAACAATTGTGTTTGGTCTTATGTAGAACTTCAAAAAAGGAGGGTTTAATTCAATGTTAATTCCCCCCCCCCCCCCCCCCCCCCCCCTCCCCTCCTTCCTCTTCTCCACTTTTTCTTCCTCTTTTTTCTTCTTTCCTTTTTTTAT